>ENA-ORTB01000002-ORTB01000002.1-human-gut-metagenome-genome-assembly--contig:-NODE-2-length-246717-cov-7.098645_pt1 | contig 246717 bp, 234 predicted proteins | sample MGYA00241905_ERZ509174 | MGnify/ENA primary metagenome ERZ509174 (study PRJEB26280, sample SAMEA2338851) | human gut metagenome | biome: human gut; feature: human-associated habitat; material: faeces... | reverse complement strand
GTCTTATTATATCACTTCTGGCAGTATCGCGCCTACTTTTCTGTGCGGTATTGCCTTAATTTAATCTTGAATGTGATCGGCTTATCGGACGTGTAGTTCGTCTTGATATGCAGCCCGTTTTCGTCGCGCGTCCATGCGGGTGCATCGTCTGTGCCGAGCACCGAAACGCTCTCGACTAAACCGTGGTACACCGTACCGGCGGTGTGCTCCTGCATACGCAGGGAGTGAATGTGGTATTCGCCGTTGTCGTTCGCCTTCAGCGCGATGGCAAAGAGCGTATCTTCCTTTGCCGTAAAGCGAAAATCCTCGCCCGTAAAGTTCTTTTTCACGCCGTCGGAGAAGCCGCCGTCCTGCACCTTTGTGGGGCCTTCGCCGAACGTCCTCCACACGTGCGTGTCATAAATTGCTTCGCCGTTCACTTGCATCCAGTCGCCGATGGCAGTCAGCACCGCGGTGTCCTCATCGGAGATGGTGCCGTCCGCTTTCGGGCCTACGTTTAAAAGCAGCGCACCGTTTTTGCTGACGATATCCACAAGGTCGCAGATGATGTCCCCCGCCGGGCGGAAGTCGTTGTTTTCCGTGTAGCACCAGGAATTCAGCGCAATGGCGGTATCGGTCTGCCAGAAATACGGCTTGATGTCCGCCATTTGCCCGCGCTCAATATCCGGCACCGCCGTGCCGAACATATACGCGTCGAATTTATAATCGATGGCAACCTCCTCGCCCCATTCCGCAGCGCGATTATAATAGTACGCCGCCGCTTTTTTAAGGTACGGCTTTGCCGCCTCCTGCTGAATCCACCAGTCAAAATAGAGAATTTTCGGGTGATAATTGTCGATGAGTTCGCACGTGCGCACAAGCCAGTCTTCCATAAATTCTTCAGAGGGCTTGCCGTCGATGGCATCGAAATTCTCCGGGTCGGGCATGGAGGGCCAATAGAGGTCGTCACGGTCCGGGTTTTGCGGCATATCGCTCTCAAACTTTTTGCCATTGCTCATGAAGAACCAGTGCTCAATGCGGTGCGAGGATACGCCGAGCGTCATGCCCTGCGCTTCCACGGCCGCTTTCAGCTCGCCGACTATATCGCGCTTCGGTCCCATCTCGTAAGCGTTCCAATGTGAAATATTTGAGCGGTACATCTGGAAACCGTCATGGTGCTCCGCCACCGGTACAACGTATTTTGCGCCCGCCTTTTTAAAAAGCGCAGCCCATGCGTTCGGGTCGAATTTCTCGGCCTTAAACATCGGAATGAAATCCTTGTAGCCGAAATCCTTGTGTGCACCATAGGTTTTGATATGGTGCTCGTAGACCTTGGAGCCCTCTATGTACATGTTGCGCGGGTACCATTCGCTGTCAAACGCCGGCACGCTGTACACGCCCCAGTGGATGAAAATGCCGAACTTCGCCTTTTGATACCACTTCGGCGTCTGCCAGCTTGAAAGGGACGCCCACGTGTCTTTGTACGGTCCCTTTTCGATCACGTCGTCAATGCTCTGCAATGCTTTTTTCATATCGATCATACTATTTTCCTCCCAAAAGGAACTTTTCTCTAAGAGATTTTTCTCTTTCCCATTATACCAGCACATCAGAAATTTGCAAGACAAAAGCCGACGGAAACCCGCCGGCCTTTTGCTGTTATTTGCTTCTGTAATAGACGTCGTTTAATTCTTTGAGCCACTTTTTGTCGATGCCGTCGAGCTGCTCCTGCGTGACGCGGAACGCCCAGTTGCCGTTCGGCACGCCGGGCAAGGAGGAAACGTGCATCAGTACACCGCTTGCTCTTTTATTCATGGGTTTCTCCCTTCTTTTGCATAAATTGCTCAAATATTGAGACGCTACATCTCATAAACTTGTATAAGTACATCATACTCTACTGGGCTATTCAATGGTAATCTTACACAGATTTCAGGGAGAACTTTTGAATTGTACGTCATTCGATAAGGAGCACCACGGCGCTTACGTCGTCCTCGTGCCCATCTGCGCGGTCTTTTACGGCGCGCTCCACAATGCGCTCGGAAAGCGCCTGCGGGTCGTCGTCCTCATAGTTTGCAATGAGGTCGCACAGCCACTCCGTGCCGGAAGCCGTCACGCCGTCCGAGACCATGACGAGCATATCGCCCGCATCGAGGTCTTTTTCGCTGCGGGCAAAGGCGATTTCCGGCAGAATGCCCACGGGCACGCTTTTGGCTTCCAGATACTCCGTCTTCTTGCGCCTGCGCAGCACCGTGCCCGCAGCACCCGCCTTGCGCAGGGAGACGTGCCCCGTAAAGAGGTCGATGCACGCAACATCCAGCGTTGCAAGCGACTCCTCCCCGCCCTTTGCGAGCATGGCGGAGTTGATCATCTTCAGTGTGCTCTCAAATCCGATACCGGCTTTGAGAAGCGACTGCGCCATACCCGCGGTCATTGTGCCGTCCACAGCTGCCCGGCCGCCCGTGCCCATGCCGTCGCTTAAAACCGAGATATACCGCCCGCTGCCGTCCGTGAACGCCTCGGCGCAATCGCCGCAGAGAGACGCGCCGTTTGCTGCGTGCTGCGCAAAGCCGCGCTGCACGGCGTAAACGGGCTTCTGGCACATTTGCAGCTTTAAGGTATCGCCCGCCGCCGTCACGCTCGGCTGGGTGAACGTGCGCCCGCACGCGCCGGAGATCTCGCGTGTCAGCTGCCCTTTGTTGATGTGCATCCCGTGTGTGCGGCAAATGTTTGCTTCAATCGTCATGCGGCCGAATTTATCAATGCGGCAGCAGACTTCAATCGGCGTGAGCTCGCGGTGGCGCAAGACCTCACGCACCTGCTCTGCACTGTCCTCATCAAAGCGCTGGTACTGCTCGAATTCCTCCGCCATGTCGCCGAGCATCTGCGCCGTGGAGCGGAAATGTTCTTCGACGATGGCGCGCACCTGTTCGGCGCGCATACGGGCGCTTTCTTTTGCCAAAAGCTCGCGGTATTCGCCGTTTACGGCGTCTCTCAGCTCCATGGCACGGTTGCAGCGCGTCAAAAACGGCACATCAAAGTCGCTGCGTCCGATTTTGCCGCGCTCCCGCAGCGGATACGAAAGCCGCGAGAACGTTTTTTGCGTCTCGTCGCGATTTTTGCGCCAGCACACTGCGCACTGGCTGCACCCGGTGCAAACCTTCTCCGCCGCACGGCCGTACACATGCGGCAGGTCAGCCGCCGCGGTCGTCTCCAGCTTTTCCGAGATACGATCTACGGAATCCGATGCGCTGCGCATGGCTTCCGCCGTATACCGCAGGCGCAAAATAACGTTTTTTCTAAGAGAATCGCCCGGCAGCCTGTCCCCGTGCGCGGTGAATAAATTGGAAAGTCGTCGGCTCTGCGGCAAAAACATGTATAAAATGGAAGCCGCGGCCACCTCCACCGCGCCGTAAAACACCTGCGAAGTGCTGTTCACCTGCAAGGATGCGATGCCGTTTGAAATGACGAACGCCACCGCCACGGCGAATTTGCCGAGTGGCGAGAACACGCCGGCCATCAGCCCGCCGAGGCCGTACGCGCCGGAGAGATACGAAAGCCCCGCCGTGGAGAGCCCCTGCACCGTGCCCGCCGCAATGCCCGCCACCGCGCCGCCCGCAAGCCCGCCGATGCGCGCGCAGACGAGCACCGTCAGCACGATGAGCACGCGCCCAACGGAAATGTGCGAGACGGTCACGTTTGAAAACGAGAGCAGCAAAACGCCGAGCGAGACGATAACAGCCGCCACGTCGCCGCTGTCAAACACGGCGGTCTCGCGGTGGGTCTCCAAAAGCTGCACGGTGCGGCGCAGAAAATACGCCGTGCCCGCCGCCAAAAACGACTCCGCAATGTACATGGCGAGCACATTTGAAAGCGAGCCGTTTAAAAACACCATGGCGATGCCCGTCGAAAGCAGCGGCAAAAACGCCGTGACCGGTGCGAAGACCGGGTGGTCACGGATGGACTTTAACTCCGACAGCGACCAGCGGATGGCCCCCACGGCGAGCAAAGCCGCGATGTAGCGCGCGGGGATATCCACGGGCGACGGGAACAGGTAGCCCACCGCACCGCCGAGGATGACCGCCCACATGGTCGAAAACGGCGCTGCCGCCGCGCCTGCCGCCGCAAACGGCGCGTATTTGCCGAAGACGAGCCCGCGCGCCGTTAAAAAGCCCGCAAGGCCGCCCGCCATCAGCCACACCGCCCTGCGCACATACGGCACGGTAAGGGCCGCGCTTATGCGATCCCGCACTCTTAAAACTGCTTTTTCCTCCATTGTCTTTTCCGCCCTTTCCTGCACTTTATCTTTTCTGTGCTACCATTATACGAAGCCTTGCCCGCAGGAAAACACGAAACAGGCAGGCGGGTTTTAGGATTGTTTTGTGAAAAGCACAAGGTTTCTGTCGCCGCGCCTTTCATGCGCATTTTCCTTGTCGGTTTCTCTTGCTTCCCACGTGGAAATTTACAGTTTTCCGGCTGTGCCGACTTGACAAACCGCAAAAAAGGGCTTAGAATAGCGGTAATATCAAAACCGATGATTGGAAATAGTACCCGATGCAAAACGGCAAAGAGAGCCCCTTTCGGTGAGACGGGGTGCGGGCTGCGCGGCGAATGGCTCCATGAGGGCGGGCGGGAAAATCGCCCGACGTTTGGCCGCGTTAGAAGCCAAGCCGTAACTACGGCTGTAAAGCGGGCGTTTATGCGCCAATTTGGGTGGTACCGCAGGAATTTGACCTCTTGTCCCTTGTTTTAAGGGCGCAAGAGGTTTTACTTTTTGGGGTGCATCTGAAAAAGCCTGAAAGTGCAAAATCAAATGAATCATATAGAAAGGTGACGTTACGATGGAATACAAATTTTCAGACCGCGTGCTCACGTTAAAGCCCTCGGCAATCCGTGAAATCTTTAAATACGCCGCTGACCCAAGCTATATTTCGCTTTCCGCCGGCAACCCTGCGCCGGAAGCGTTCCCGTCTAAACAGCTTGCCGCCATTTCCGCAAAACTGATGGAAGAAGAGCCGATTTTGGCGCTCCAGTACAGCACAACGGAGGGCTACCCGCCGCTTTTACAGCATCTTAAGGCGTACATGAAGTCCTCCCGCAACATCGGCACCGAGGACGACGGCGTGCTCGTCACAAGCGGCGCACAGCAGATCATGGATCTGTTCACAAAATCCATCTTAAACGAAGGCGAAACCGTTATTTGTGAAGCGCCGAGCTTCATCGGCTCTTTAAACGACTTCCGTTCCTACAAAGCCAAGCTCGTCGGCATCCCGATGGACACGGACGGCATGAACATGGAAGCGCTGGAAAAGGCGCTCGAGACCGAAAAGAACGTGAAGTTCATCTATACGATTCCAAACTTCCAAAACCCCTCCGGCATCACGATGAGCCTTGAAAAGCGTCACCGCCTGTATGAGCTTGCCAAAGCGCACAACGTAATGATTCTGGAAGACAACCCCTACGGCGACCTTTACTATGAAGGCGAGCCGCTGCCGAGCATCAAGTCGTTTGATACGGACGGCATCGTCCTCTACGCCGGTTCGTTCTCTAAGGTCATCTCCCCCGGTATGCGCGTGGGCTACGCCATCGGCCCGAAGCCGGTGCTCGCCAAAATGACCGTCTGCAAGCAGGGGCAGGACGTGCACACGAATATCTGGTCGCAGGTTCTGTGCTACCGCTTCATGACGGAATATGACTTTGACGCGCACCTTGCGGGGCTCAGAAAAATCTACACGAAAAAGCGCGCTTTGCTCCTTGACCTCATGGAAAAGCACCTTGCGCCGTACATCACGTGGGACCCGTTCAACGGCGGTCTGTTCGCGTGGTGCCACCTGCCGAAGGGCGTTGACATGATGGAATTTGTACAGAAAGCGCTCGAAAAGAAGGTTTGCGTTGTGCCGGGCACCGCATTTTTGACGGATGAAAACGAGCCGTGCGACGCGTTCCGCATCAATTTCTCCACCCCGACCGATGAGCAGCTCACAAAGGGCATCACGCTGCTTGGCGAGACCATCCGCGAGATGGTGGAAAAATAAAGGATATCAGAGAGGAAAATCACCATGGAAAATACCGTAAACACCACACCCGAAACAAAAAAGAAGCGCGTTTTGAGCATGATTCAGCCGACAGGCATGTTCACGCTCGGCAACTACCTCGGTGCGCTGAAGAACTTCGTCGCGCTGCAGAACGACTATGAATGCGTGTACGCGCTTGCCGACCTGCACGCCATCACCGTGCGCCAAAACCCGGCGGAATTCCGCAAAAACACGCTTTCCGCCTACGCGATGATGCTCGCGCTCGGCATCGACCCGGAAAAGAGCATTTTCTTCATCCAGAGTCAGGTGCCGGAGCACGCACAGCTTGCATGGGTATTGAGTTGCTACACCCAGTTTGGCGAGCTCTCCCGCATGACGCAGTTTAAGGATAAATCCGCAAAGCACGCTGATAACGTAAACGCGGGGCTGTTCACTTACCCAAGCCTGATGGCGGCGGACATTCTGCTGTATAACGCCGATTACGTGCCGGTCGGCGCCGACCAGAAGCAGCACCTTGAGCTTTGCCGCAACATTGCGGAGCGCTTTAACGGGCTTTACTCCCCGACATTCGTCGTGCCGGATGGTCTTATCCCGAAAACCGGTGCGCGCATCATGTCTTTGCAGGACCCGACGAAGAAGATGAGCAAATCCGATGAAAACACGGCGGGCTTCATCACTATGCTGGATACCCCGGCGGAGATCATGAAGAAGTTCAAACGCGCTGTCACGGACAGTGAAGCCCGCGTCTACTACGGCGAAAACAAAGCCGGCATCAATAACCTGATGGGTATTTACAGCTGCATTACGGGCAAAAACTATGACGAAATCGAAAAGGAATTCGAGGGCCGCGGCTACGGTGATTTCAAGACCGCCGTGGGCGAAGCCGTCGTTAAGGAGCTTGAGCCCATTCAGGCGCGCTATAACGAGCTCATCAAGGACAAGGCATACCTTGAAAAGTGCTACAGCGAAGCCGCGCCGCGTGCAGAGGCCATTGCACGCCGTACTTTGCAAAAGGTCATGAAGAAAGTGGGGTATTTGCCGGTCGCACACTGAGCATACGGGAATTGACAATTTCTTTTTAAGCCAGTATAATGGACATGGAAATCGAAAAGCCGCAGCGGTCTGTTTCCGCGCGGCTTTTTTCTTGAGAAAATAAACGACCCTTTTTACAGAAAGGATGGATCCAATGGCAAAGCACATGGCCGGCAAAAATCAGCGCCCGTATTCTGCCGAAGACAGAGCGCGCCGCGCCGCAAAGGCTGACCCGCGCAGCGCGGCTTCCGAACTGACGCCGGAAACGCTGTACGCAAAGCAATCGTCACAAAGCGAAAAGCGCGCCCCCTCCTCCATAGAAAATCTGCATTTTACCCCGAAGTCGCCGAAAAACGGTCCCGAGGGCTTTGAAGAAACACGCGAATATCCCGTATCGGCAGCGCCGCAACAGGAAGTGCCCCGCTCGGAGCGCCCCGCGCCTGCACCCGCTCCACGGCCGGAGCCGTATGAGGACGAAGACGACTACGAAGAGTACGAAGAATATGAGGAAGGCCACGACGATAAGCCGCGCCGAAAGCACTCGCCCGTCGTGCCCATCGTCATCGTGATGATCGTTTTGGCCATCGGCATTTTGGGGTACATTGCGTACAGCCTCGGTGCGTTCGGCAAGTTCTTACCCGCTGCCGCCACACCTACGCCGGAGCCCACACCGGAAGCCGCCGCAACGGCAGAGCCGACACCTACTCCCACTGCAGAGCCGACCGCCACGCCGGAGCCGACACCGCCGCCGATCTATGACGACGGCACGGAGGGCCACATATCCTCGGGCATTCTCATCTACAATAACAAGGGCTTTGAAATGTTCTACGGCAGCGACAGCATGGCGACCGCCTACGCCGAAATGCTGAATGACTGTGCAAGCCAGCTTTCCGGCACAAAGGTGTACAGCATGGTCATCCCGAATCACTCGGAATTCGGCGTGCCGGAGCGCGTGCGCAATTACTATGAGGAAGCTTCCCAGCGTGAGAACACCATGGCGGTCAACAATACGCTTTCCGCAAGCATCACCGCGGTGGATATTTACGATGCGCTGAACCTGCACAACAACGAAGACATTTATTTTGATACCGATACCCACTGGGCGCCGCTCGGCGCGTTTTACGCGTATGAAAAATTCTGCGAAGCGGCAGGTGTAACGCCCACGACGCTCGACAGCTTCACGAAAACGTCCTCTGACTTCACGGGCTACCTTGCCTACGTTACAAGCGAAGACGTGCTGAACAACAACCCCGATACACTCGATCTCTACGACCCGAAGTACAACTACACATGCGAAATTTCGTATGACGGGCAGTATTTTGAGGAAACCGACAGCCTCAATAGCCACGACGAGAGCCTCGGCTACGCCATGTACCTGCACGGCGATATGGGCTGCGTGCGCATCACGAACCACGACCTTTCTACGGGCCGCAAGCTGCTTGTGGTGAAGGACTCCTACGGCAACGCCATGGGTCCGTTCCTCGGCGCAAGCTTTGACGAGGTACACGTGGCGGACTTCCGCTACTTTGAAGGCGACCTGCCGACCTACTGCACAGAGCACGGCATCACGGACGTGCTTTTCGCCGTCAACGAAATGGCCGTCAATACCGAGCAGCACCAGAATTCAATCCGCGCAATGTTTAATTGAGCATCGCATGATTTTCACGCATAACCTAAAAGACTCCCTCTGACAGAGGGAGTCTTTTTTACAAAACTTTCACCCCAGCAGCTCCGGCCTTTCCTCCAAAAGCGTCTGCAAGCTGCCGTCTTCGTAGCGGTAGCTCATCACAACATCGCCGTTCTGCGTCTTTTCGCGCGCTTGTCCCATTGCGGCGCCGAGTATGAACGCGAGCACGAGCACGGTCAGCATAACTGCCGAAAGCACGAGCGGACTTTGGGTTCGGCGGCTTTGAAATCCCGCTGCAAAGCTCTCCGGTGTACCGGCGACCGCACAAAGAATGTCATACGACATCGTTTCTGCGTGGGGAATCTCGCACAAAAGGCTTTGCACGCGGGCGGTCTCACGCTTCTTCTCTGCGCGCGTGCCGCTTACCGCCCGATACATACGGCGTAAATACTGCTCAAACCCGCTTTCAGGCTTCCTTTTCATGTTGCACCTCGCAGCTTTTCAGCACGTTCTGCACGCCTACGGCCGTGCGGCGGTATTCCTCTTTCTGCTCCGTGAGATACGCTTCCGCCGCAGGATCCAAATGATAGTAAACGCGCATGCGGGCGCGGGCGGCGTCCGTCATTTCGGTGCGGGAAGATACACACCCGCGCTCCTCCAACCGCCGCAGTGCGACGTACACCGAGGCCAAGTTGAACGACAAAAGTCCCCCGCTGCGCGATTCGATCTCCTGCACCATCTCGTAGCCGTAGCGGTCGCCCTCCTTTAAAATAAGCATGCACAAAAGCTCCAGCGGCACGCGCTTGGTGCTGTCGTTATTCGCCATTGTCATTCCTCCCCTTTGCATAAATTCTGTGATTTTATCCTACCACAGAAAATTTGATTTGTAAAGCACATTATTAAAATAATTTAATATAAAATTATTGACATGTCGAATTTGCTCTGCTATACTCATATTACAGACAACAGATTTCGCACTTTCAATTGTCAGTTTTGAGAGGAGAATACCCATGAAAAGATTCATCGCAGCATTCCTTACTTTTGCACTAACTCTTACCCTTGTGACTTTTGTTTCTGCTGCAGAAGTTCCAACACTTCATCCCGCAGAAACACTGAAAAGTCGCATGTCCGAACAGCAAATCCAAGCTGCAATTCAAACCGCAAAAGAAAACATGAAAGAAAACTCCGTAGAACTTCATCCGGCTGATAAGCTTAAAACAGGCTTGACGCTTGAAGAAGCTCTCAAAGGTTACAAAATTCTTGAGGTTACAGAATCTACCGGAATCGATACATTCGGTAATGAATTTGCTGTTACTTCTTATCGTGTAGAAGACCCAGATGATACCAAAGCGGATAACACAACCCAAAACGCACGTTATGTTCCTTGCCCCGTTGGTCCCTGTGCATGCGGAACAAACGATTTACTTGGTATTGATATTATAAAAGATACCAATACGGGAAAAATCAAATATTTTGTTTACCATTATGGTTGCAAAAAATGCGGTTCTGTTGACCACTCTGAGGTCGTCTACAAGTAACTGAAAGCGAAATCTGCGTCTGTCTTCCTGTTTTCCTATCCCATATAAAACGCCCGACATTGTGCGAATGGCACAGTGCCGGGCGTTTTCATTACTTTAAATCGACTTATATTCGTCCAAAAGGCTTTGGGCGAGCTTGGAGTTGACGACGGCGAAATCGTCCGGGGATTTGTAATCGAGCGTGCGCAAAACCTCCTGCGACTGGCGGTACACGGCCATTTTGGTGGTCTGGTACACGGGCTCCTGACGACCCTTGACGAACAGCGCAAAACGCAGCTCCTCCTCCGTTGCGGCGCAGAAATAGGCGTGCACATTGCCGTCCAGATTTTTGCGCACCACGGTGACGATGGCGTTTTTCACAAGCTCCACGGCGGCATCATCGAGGCCGGCCTCGAAAATGAGGATTTTCTCCTTTAACTCCTGCGGGTTTTTCACGCTGCGCTTTTTCAGCGCGCGCACGGCGGGGATAGGCTCCGCGCCGGATACCGCGCCGGAGGGGCGCAGACAGATCATAAACGCGTTCATCGGGTCATGGTAGATCATGGGGTACGCCATCTGCGCGGTGTAGCCGCAGTGGCGGCATTCCCAGTCAAACATGGATTCGCGCAGGATGTCGCGGCGCAGCTCGGGGTTTTCCTCGGCATTGACGCTTGTGTACATCTCTAATTTCTGCGTCTGGCCACAGGCGGGGCAGACAATATCTTTCTGTATCTTCGTAGACATCAAATTCACTCACTTTCTGCAAACGGAACCTGCCCCGGCGCAAAAGGTGGGCGTTTTTCCGCGCAAGGAATCAAGCGGACCTCAGGTCCGCCTTTTAACGTTCATTTTAAAGCGCATTATTCGTAGGGAACTTCTTCGCTTTCGTCTTTTTCGGACTCAGTCGTTTCCGGCTGCTCGGCGGCAGGCTCTGCCGCTTCCACGGCTTCGTCTACGGTACCGTCCGGCACGAATGCGGCTTCTTCAGCTTCCTTTTCTTCTTCCGGCGTAGGGGTGTACTCCTGCACGTCGTCAAGGGTGATCTCCTCTTCTTCCGCTTCGCTGTCATCCTCACGGGTCAGGGCTTCCAGCTTCTCCACAGCGGCATCGATGCGCTTCTGGGCGGCTTCAATGTCGATGCAGTACGGCTCCGTAACGGTGTTCTCTGCATCGCGCAGGTTGTGGTAGTAGTAACGGCCGAGAGCGAGATAGGCGCGCTCCTCTGCCTTTTCCTCACAGCGGATAACGGTGCGCAGGCGATTCATGAGCGCAGTGCGGCGGTTCTTTTCCTCTACCACTTTCACAGCGCTCTGTACGGCGCCGCCGGCGGTCTTAAATACGGCCGAGATATTCTTCAAAAAGTTCATGGTAAAACTCCTTTCGGTCAAAACGCCAAGGCGTTCAGTTATTTCAAGTTTAAATACACCTTTATTATATATCAAAAAAGCGCAAAATAACAGCCCCAAAATGTAAATAATTCCATATAAATATGCAGAAAAGCGGACATCGCAGGACATTATAGGACATCGTAGGACATCTTTTGAACATTTGTTCCGTGTTCGATTGACATTTCGGAAATTTTTGTTTATGATGAGAGCTAACGAACACATGTTCTATTTTGAAACGAAAGGATCGTGACTGCAAGTGAACGATTACATTTCCTGGGGACAGGAGTATTTGGATGAGGCGGAGCGCATCAAACGGCGGCTGCTCGTCATCCGCGCCGAACGCGACTATGACATTGTAGGCGAGCAGGCCCAGCGTGTGCAGATGCTTTACACCATGTATTTGGAGTGTCTGGTAACAGGCCATGCGCTGCAAAAGCGCGGAAGGAGGGCGGTTTCGTGAGCGGATATAAGCCCCTTTCCGCCGGTGCACGGCAGGCGAAGCTACTCAGCCGCATCGGCGCAGAGACAAACAAAAATGAGCTTTTAGAAGCGCAGGTTTTGCTGCGGCGCGCCATCGGCAATGAGCTGACCGACCGCCAGCGCGACTGCGTGCAGCTTTACTACGGCGAGCGGCTGACAATGCAGGAGATTGCGGACGAGCTTCACCTGACGCGCGGCACGGTGTGCAAGCACCTGCAAAAGGCTTCGGCACGACTTTCGCACGCTTTGCAGTATTCCGCGCTCGGCATGCATGCGGAGCAAAGCCGCGACCGATAATCCCCTTGAAAAGTCTCTCCGATTGTGCTACTATTTGTACAGACAACTCAGCATAGATTACAGCAGATTTATCTGCGGAAAGGCTTATACTATGAATTTGATTCAAATTGACGAAAACGGGCTGCATCTCGTTTTTGAAAAGACGGAAGATTTCGGCTGCAAGCTGCTGCACTTCTCTGCGCTCCCCTTTGACGAGCGCAGTCTGCTGCACGTGCACGACCGCGAGACGGGCGGCTTGCGCCTGAACACCGAGCGATACAATCTCTTGGAAATTATGATTTCCGGGCAGAACCGACCGGGCGAGCGCCACGGCAACAAATACATTTCCACAAGCCCCGGCGACCGCATGAAGCTCGTCTATTTTGCGGACAAGCACAACGAGTTCGGCCGCAAGCTGGAAATCCACATGGAAGATAAGATCTGCGGTATTGAAACGATTTCGCACATGCAATTTTATAACGGCGTTCAGGCTGTACGCTGCTGGACGGACGTGAAAAATGTCGGCACAGAGCCGCAGGGGCTGGAATACGTTTCCTCCTTTGCCCTCACCGGCATCGAAAAAGAGGGTATGCTTTCGACCGACGACAAAATGCGCGTCTGGTACCCGCACAACGGCTGGCAGCGCGAAATGCAGTGGGAAAGCTACACTTTCCCGCAGCTCGGTCTCGCCCGCTGCCAGCCCGAGGAAATTCAGCGCTCCTCTAAGGTGATTGGTGCGACGAACATCGGCAACTGGTCTACAAAGGAATACCTGCCGATGGGACTGCTTGAAAACACGGAAACGGGCTCCAATTTATTCTGGCAGATCGAGCACAACGGCTCGTGGCACTGGGAAATCAGCGACCAGATGGGCAACTTCTACATTCAGTTAAGCGGCCCGACGGAAACGGAATCGCACTGGTGGAAGAATTTGCAGCCGGGCGAAACATTCACGACAGTGCCGGTGTGCGTGGGCTCCACGCTCGGCAAATTTGATGACGCCATGGGCGAGCTGACGAAGTACCGCCGCCTGATTCGCCGCAAAAATGCGGACAACGAGAAACTGTGCGTCATTTTCAACGACTACATGAACTGCCTGTGGGGCAACCCGACGACGGCGAAAGAGCTGCCGCTCATCGACGCGGCGCACAAGGCGGGCTGCGAATACTTCTGCGTGGACGCAGGCTGGTACGCGGACGGCTTCTGGTGGGACAACGTGGGCGAATGGCTGCCGAGTAAGGAACGTTTTCCGAACGGCCTTGAGGAAGTGATGGACTACATCCGCTCGAAGGGCATGATCCCGGGCGTGTGGCTCGAAATTGAAGTAATGGGCATTTGCTGCCCGAAGGCCGCGCGCGTGCACCCGGACTGGTTCTTCACACGCCACGGCAAAAAGGTGCACGACCGCAGCCGCTGGCAGCTCGATTTCCGCAACCCGGAGGTCGTGGAGCACGCAAACGAGGTCGTTGACCGCCTTGTACGCGACTACCACGTGGGCTACATCAAGATGGATTACAACATTGAGCCGGGCATCGGCACGGAATTAAACGCCGACAGTGTGGGCGACGGTTTACTCGGGCACGAGCGCGCATATCTTGCTTGGCTCGATTCCGTCTTTGCCCGCTACCCCGACCTTGTGATTGAAAACTGTTCCTCGGGCGGCATGCGCATCGACTACGCGATGCTCTCGCGCCACAGCATTCAGTCTACGAGCGACCAGGAGGACTACCTGCGCTATGCGTCCATTGCGGCGAACGCGCCCTCGGGTCTGACGCCGGAGCAGAGCGCCATTTGGAGCTACCCGATGAAGGGCGGCGGACGCGAGGAAGCCGTATTTAATATGTGCAACGCGCTGATGCAGCGCATCCACCAGAGCGGTCATTTGGCGGAAATTCCCGAGGAGGACTTCACGCTTGTCAAGGAAGCGCTCGATTATTACAAGACAATCCGCGGCGACATCAAGCGCGCGCTGCCGTTCTGGCCGCTCGGTACGTCGCACTTTGCGGACACGTGGGTCTCGCTGGGCCTTAAAACCGCGCACAAAGCGTACATCACCGTGTGGAGACGCGGCGCGCCGGACGGCCGCTGCACGCTGCCCGTGGATTTCCTGCGCGGCAACGAGCACGTAAATGTGCGCTGCGCATACCCCGCAAACCACAACACGAAATGCGCATGGAACCCGGAAAAGGGCACGCTGACGGTAGATCTCCCCGCCCCCATCTGCGCCAGAATTTTTGAGCTGGAGTATTAAACCTGCGCCCGAACCTGTACAGGACACCGTGCAAAATCCCGATGCAGACGAAGAAAGACATCTCGCGGAAGAAGCGCGGCGCAAGGCGGAGGAGGCGCAAAAGGAAGCCGAAGAAGCGCGGCAGCGCGTGGAGGAAGCCCAAAAGCGAGCGGAGCGTGCCGCACAGAAAATGGAAGACGCAATGAAGCGCGCCAAGCTTGCGCAGGAGCAGTTAAAAAAAGCGCAGGCAGAGGCCGAAAAGCTCAAAAATCAGAACAAAAAGACGTAAAGAATCGCCCGCAGGCACGAAAAACGGTTGCCTGCGGGCGATGGTTTTTGAATTTTACTTTTCGATGTCTTTTTCGACGTTCTGCGGAGCAGTGGGCGAAGAAGCGGGCTGCACGGGCATCTGCGCGGAAGCCGCTGCGGGTGCCGAAACGGGTGCGTAGGCGCTGCGCATTTTGGCGGTGGTGACCATGTGCTTTGCGCCCTTTGCCATGGCAATGATGGTAGGCACGGCACCGATGACGGCGAAGAGATAGACCTGTGCAAGGCCGCCGAAGTAATCGCCGGAATCGACATAGCCTTCTTTGATAAGATCCATCATGGCGCGGAACGCGGTGAAGAAATCGGTCTCATAGAACTGCGCCGCGGTGATTGACCAATCGGCCTGATACGCAAGGAAGATCATCAGGAGCATCAAAACGCAGGAAATGATGATGCCCGGTGTGCCGAGCTTTTTGCCGAGCATTTCGTAGCCCTTTAACGTGCAGATGGCCATGACAAGGCCGGAAACGGCGGCGACGTAGCCGAGCTGACCGACGATGACGATGACGACGGCGCCGATAAGCGAACCGATAAGCGCACCTACGATGCCGGGCAAAACCTGCTCCTGCTTCTGCATTTTTGTCTGGTTCTGCTGCGCGGCGGCTTCGCTAACCTGCCCGAAGCACGGTTCACACAAAAGGTATGCGTTGCCGGAGACGGTGTAGGCGTCTACGCCCTCCGGGCGACCGCAATGCTCGCAGCAATTTGTATACCCGTTTGTTCTGAGGAACGTGATGAGCGTATCAAGCGCACTGTGCAGGGCCTCTGCCATTTTATCTTTATTGCCGGAGAGCTTCACAAGGAAATTGACGCGGAAACGCTGCACGGTGCAGCCGCTCAAAACCTTATTCATTTTCTCGAGCGGTTTGAAATCCGCGGGGTTCGGCGCCATGCCCATGCGCGAGACCGAAAGCGAAAGCATATAGTAGACGCGATTGTTGGCGTTCGGCATAATGGTGACGGTATACCCTTGCACATTGCCAAAAACGCCCTCTGCATTCGGGTCATACATAAGACCGTTCACACCGGCCGCTGCCGCAAGCTTTGCCATTTGACTTTTGTTCATATCCCAATCCTCCAAATGTTGTTCGTTACCTGTATTCTACTATATTCAGGTTGGTTCGTCAATCGGGTGGCGCAGGAAGTTTTTGTTGCCGAACTCGCCGGAATGTACCTTAACGGCGACGTTGTCGGGCAGCTTGCAATCGAGCTGCTTATACATTTCAATGACCTTTTCAGGGGTGACCGTTTTTGTGAAATAAACCTTGGGTTTCCCGAAAACTCCTCCTAAGAATTCGTTATGTGCGGGTGTGACTCCGCATACATTTCTATAACATTAAAAGTTTGCTTTAAGTCAATATGCGTTTTGGCTAATTTTGCACTGGTCAATTTGGTGTGTTTACCGGATTTGCAAGCAGAATGTTCAAAAAGTCTTTTCTTCCGGAACTTTCTGCGGTAAAATAGGGAAAAACGGAGCATGATGCAGGAAAGGAAGTATTTTGATGCAGAAACCGCTTGTCAGCGTGATCGTGCCGATCTACAACGCACAGAACAACATTGTGCGCTGCGTGGAGAGCATTCGGCGGCAGACGTATGAAAATCTTGAAATATTGCTTTTGAACGACGGCTCTAAGGACGTGAGCTACCCGGTGTGCGAGATGCTCTCGAAGGCAGACGCGCGCATCGTTTTGATTGATAAGGAAAACTCCGGCGTTTCGGCGACGCGGAACCTCGGCATGCGCATGGCGCGGGGCAAATATTTGCAGTTTGTGGACGCGGACGACACACTGGAGCCGTTTGCGACAGAGCTCCTCGTTCAGCGTGCGGAGGATAACAACGCCGATCTCGTCATTGCGGCGTATAACCGCATTGTGCCGTACAAGCCGAAAAAGGAAGCGAAGCTTGACCCGCTTTTGCCGAATAGAAAGAAGCAGCTGACGGAGCAGCTGGCGAAATTCCAGACATTCGGCTTTCTGCCGATGGGCTTTATGACGAAGGAAGAATTCGCCTGCGGACTGATGCAGGAACCGGCAAGCTTTTACTACGGCGTGATGTGGAACAAGCTTTACCGCGCCGATTTGGTGCGCGCACACACGGACGTGCGGTGCAGCGAGGAAATGACGTGGAGCGAAGACCTGTATTTTAATTTGACGTACATACGCTATGCAGAACGGTTTTTTGCGCTGACCGCGCCAATCTACAACTACTACGACAACCCCGGCAGCGCGGTGCATCTGACGAAGGTGCGCACGGCGATTACGGCGCGCACGGCGCTTTTCAGCTACTACAAGGAATTATACGAGCAGCTTGGGCTGTACGAAGAAAACAAGCTGCAGATTTTCAAATATCTCATCTCCTCTTCGGAGGCGTGAGCGCGGAAAGGACGTTTAACATGGCATTCGTACTCGACCAAACAAAACCGAACCAGAAATATTTTGAGGCGATCTGCGGCATTCCGCACCCCTCAACCGAAGAAAAAGCCGTAAGCAACTACGTGTGCTCCGTTGCGGAAAAGCTCGGTTTAAACTACGAGCAGGACAAATTTTGGAATGTCATCGTGCGCAAGCCGGCTTCTAAAGGGTACGAAGACGCGCCTGTCGTGATGCTGGAGGGTCACATGGATATGGTGTGCGTGAAAACACCCGAGAGCACGCATGATTTTTCGCATGACCCCATTGAAATTTATGTCGATGACAAGGGCGACATCCGCGCGAAGGACACGACGCTCGGCGCGGACGACGGTTACGGCGTGGCGTACATGCTGGCCGTGATGGAGGAGGACTTTCCCCACCCGCCGCTGGAGCTCGTCTTTACGGTGCAGGAGGAAAACGGCTGCAACGGCGTGGACGCGCTGGACGCGGGCAAGCTGAAATCCAGAAGAATGATCGGTCTTGACGTGATGGGCGAGACGGTGGAATACACAAGCTGTGTTTCCTGCTTTACGAGCGACCTGATGAAACTGACGAAAACGTGCGAGACGGAGCCTGCAAAGGGCGCGGCCTTCATGCTGACGGTTTCCGGCGTGCAGCCGGTGCACTCCGGCGCAATGGTGCACCCGGAGCAGTTCAATGCGATTAAGATCACGGCGCGTTTGCTTAATGCGCTTTCCGAAAACGGCGCGGCGTATCGACTTTCCACCATGGCGGGCGGCGAAGCGGAAAACTATGCGCCGGTGGAGACGAAAACGGTAATCCTCTGCGACGAGCCGGACGCAGTGAAGGCGATTTTAAACGGCGAGCTTGAGAAGATCGACCGCGAATTGCAGGACGGCAAGCAGAATTTGACGCTTGAAATCCGCGATGCGGCGGCGAACGGGATGCTTTCGGATGCCGATACGCAGGCGATTGTCGATTTGATCTACCTGATGCCCTGGAACACGGTGGCAATCCGGACCGCGGGCGAGGAGATGGCGGCGACGAACAACGTGGGCACGGTATCGTTAAACGGCGGCGCATTTGAACTGGTGATGTCCGACCGTGCGGCGAGCCGCAGCTTTAAAAACGGTGTGCTCGGCCGCGTGAAGCGCTTGGCTGAACTCTGCGGCTTCACGCTTGAGACGAGCCTGCGCTATGACTCCTGGGAATACCAGCCGAACTCCTACATGCGCCGCATGACGGCCGACCTGATGAAAGAAGTGTACGGCCACGAGATGATGGAGACGGCATGCCCGGGCGGACTTGAATGCTGCTCTTTACTGCCGCGCATGGAGGGGCTGGACATTGTGATGTTCGCGCCCATCGGCGAAAACTGCCACACGACAGACGAATACATGAATCTAAAATCGTTTGACCGCGTGTATGATTTCCTCAAAACGCTGCTTGGCAGGTTGAAATAAATGTTTATAATTTGATATAAATATTAAAAAGCACGCCCCTTTCCGATGAATTTCGGGAACCGGCGTGCTTTACTTATCTGCGGTCTATGGTGACAACGGTGCGATAATCGGGGTCGAGCTTTTGAATTTCGGCCTCTAACTTTTGGGTGATGACGGCGTCGCTGTCCTTCACCGCGAACGGCACGGCAGCGTCGAACACGATATTACTGTGCGTAACGCCCCAGATGACGCGGAAATCGTGAATGGTGACGGTGGGATACAGCGCGGTGACGAGCGACTGCACTTTGCAGTGCAGCGCATCGGTGCGGGCATCGCCGACGATAACGGGGTCAAGGTGAATGACCATGTGGATACCGAGGTCACGGCTGAAATCGCGCTCGATGTTATCGATGAGATCGTGGCTGACGAGAATGTCGTTTTTGGCATCGACCTCACAATGGGCAGAGGCAAAACAGCGGCCCACGCCGTAGTTGTGCACAGCAAGGTCATGCATGCCGATGATGCCGGGGTACGAGAGCATTTTCTCGGTAATGGTCTGTACGAGTTCGCCCTCCGGCGCTTGGCCGAGAAGAGGATCTGCGGTGCTGATTGTAAGCTGCACGCCGGAGAACACGATGAACAGCGCAACCGCCGCGCCCATGTAGCCGTCCAAATTCACGCCGGTGAGCATGGTGATGACGGCGCCGAGCAGCACGACGCTTGTGGCGATAACATCGTTGCGGCTGTCCTTGGACGTGGCTTCGACGGACTCAGATTTGATCATGCGGCCGACCTTGCGGTAAAAGAGGCACTGCCAGAGCTTTGCCAGAATGGAAATGACGAGCACAACGAGGGCGACGGGCGTGAGGGCGTTTTCCTCCGGCGTGAGGATTTTCTCAACGGACGACATGCCGAGCTGTAGCCCGAGGAAAATGACGATGAACGAGACGATGACGCCCGAAAGATACTCGATGCGCGCGTGGCCGAACGGGTGCTTTTCATCCGCCGGTTTACTTGCCATTTTAAAGCCGATGAGCGTGACAACGGAAGAGCCGGAATCTGTGAGGTTGTTGACGGCATCGGCCGTGACGGAAACACTGTGAAAAACCGTGCCGACGATAATCTTCATTAAAAAAAGCAGAAAATTTGTGACGATACCGACGGCACCCGCCACGCGGCCGCATTTGTCGCGCACGGCAGGATCCTCGGTATTTTTATGATCGCGGACAAAGATCCGCAAAATGAGATCGGTCATAACGAAAATCTCCTTTTGGTTAGCGGCTGAAAACCCGCCAAATATGCAAGCAGAGCTTGAGGAAAGCTCCTCAAACTCTGCTTTTGGTGATTTAATTTTGTAAATCGGCTTACTTCTGGTCAAAGAACTCGACGATTTCGCCGCAGGGGCCGGTGCAGAACGCAATGCGCGCGGTGATGTCGGAAAGCTCTACATCTTTCGGTTCGATGGTGATCTCGTAGCCGGCTTCACGGACACGGGCGGCACAACCGTCGGTATCATCTGTTGCGAGCGCGAGATGGGCAAACTTGCCTTCCAGCGGCACATCGTTCTCTTCCGGGACGGGCAGCACTTCGATGCAGCTGTTGTCCCCGGTGGAGATCATCATGCAGGGGTATTTTTCGTCGCCCCACTGGCGCACGACCTTGAGGCCGAGCAGGTCGAGATAGAACGTTTTTGCTTTTTCAAACTGCGCATACGTCGGACGCAGTGCTACGTGGTGAATGCCTTTGATCAAGCTCATTTTGTTTTCCTCCCAAAAGTACATTTTATAAAGACAGGGTATCGAGACCGATACCCTGCTTGATTTGTAATTCTAAATTACTTTCTGTTGAAGATGGACATGATGTCGGAGAAGGTATCATCGTCGCTCTTCGCGGACGTTGTGCTGCCGGTGGTCGGCGCAGACGGGTTGCCAAAGAGGTCTGCGTCGCTGATAGCCGGAGCTGCGGGCTTCTGGGTCTTTTCGCCGTTCATGCCGTCGAAGCCGGTCGCGATAACGGTGACCATCATCTCGTCTTCCATCGTCTCGTCGAATGCAGCACCCCAAATGATGTTTGCATCCTCGCTTGCGCGCTCGGTGATGAGCTGAGACGCGACATCGATCTCATCGAGGGCGATGTCCGGAGAGGACTTGATGTTGATGATGACGCCCTTGGCGCCTGCGATAGCGGTCTCAAGCAGCGGACTGGAGATAGCCGCAACAGCTGCCTGCTCTGCCTTGTCCTTGCCTGCCGCACGACCGACGCCCATGTGTGCGTAGCCTGCATCCTGCATGATGGACTTGACATCCTCGAAGTCGAGGTTGACGATGCCCGGGATCTGGATGAGGTCGGAAATGCTCTGTACGCCCTGACGGAGAACGTCATCGGCGATGCTGAATGCGTTTGCAAGCGTAATACGCTGCTCGCTGACGAGCTTCAGTCTTTCGTTCGGGATAACAACGAGAGAATCGACGTGCTTGCGCAGCTCTGCAATGCCCTTTTCTGCCTGATCCATACGGCGCTTGCCTTCAAAAGCGAACGGCTTTGTGACGATGCCGACGGTAAGGGCACCCATATCCTTTGCAATCTCTGCAACGACCGGTGCTGCACCCGTGCCGGTGCCGCCGCCCATACCGGCGGTGACGAAGACCATGTCTGCGCCCTTGAGGGTAGCTGCGATCAGCTCGCGGCTCTCCTCGGCAGCCTTTGCGCCAACCTCCGGCTTGGAGCCTGCGCCTCTGCCCTGTGTATTCTTTTCACCGATCTGCACGCGGGTCTTGGCCTGCGAGCGGGACAGTGCCTGACGGTCTGTATTCATGCAGACGAGCTCGACGTGCTGCACGCCGGCATCTGCCATGCGGTTTACGGCGTTTCCGCCGCCGCCGCCTACACCAACGACCTTAATGGTCTGGGGGGTCTCTTCAAGCATGTTATCAATTTCAAACGGCATTTTATGTTCCTCCTTGATTTGGTCTTTAACCGTTAACGATCCGCACGGATCCGGGATTTTCATTCATCACGCCGCCTCCGGATTCAAAACGGTTTTCTCTCGAGCTTCGATCAAATCCGCCGGATAGCGTCCCATAAAGGGCCATACCTTTACAGTTCTTTACAGTCTTTCAGCTTTACATAGCTTCATACACTATAATTTATCACTTTTCCCGCCAAAATTCAAGATGAAAGCGGCAAAAAAGTGAGCCTTTGCAAATATTTTTACTTTACAGCGGTTTTCGGGAAATCTATGGTGCCGGGGCTGTTCAAATTACCCGAAAAACTTGTGAAAAACAGGGAAACGCTTCCAAATTCTACACGTTTTCGGCGTCGCCCGTGTTGTCACCGCTGTCGTCTGCTGCGGGGTCCGTGATGCCGTCGGTATCACCCGTGGGATTGGCAGTATCGCCGTTCTCCCCGTCGCCGTTTGCGGTGCTGTCTGTGCCGTCCGTGCGGCCTGCGGCATCACCGGGTGCGGGCGTGGCGGAGGCTGCGGTGCGGTCTTCCTCGTAAAACGCCTTATTTTTCTCCGGCACAACGGAAAGATCGATGGAGCCGACGGTCTCCTCGGTGATCTCGCCGCTCGTTTCCATTTGACGCAGCATCTCGAGGCCAAACGCCATTTTGTAGGACATGCCGTTCATGTTGCCGAAACGGAACGTGATGCGGTTATCATACGTCAGCGTAAGGTCGTAGGGGTTCGTCATGTTGATCTCCGTGACGTTCTGCGTCTCGTTTTTCGTCATCTGCTCTGCGATGGCGTTATAGACTTCTTTGACGGAATCGTCGCCGAACGTGATCGTTTCGCTGGGCTTTGTGTTCGTGGGATTTGCCCCGAGCACCACAGTCGTGCCATCGCACGGCTGTGAAGAGATCTCCAGCACCTTGCCGGAATCACTTACATAGAGATAACCCGCGTCGCACGCGACGGAAAACGCCGTTTCGGCGGGGGTAATTTCAATTTCAATGGTGGAAGGGATATGCTTTACGATCTTTGCGCTTTCAATGTACGGGAAACGGTGCTCAAGCGCTTTTTCGCGGCTTTCCGTTTCCAGCAGCACGAGGTTATCGCCCTCGTTGATGCCGCATACGCGGCGGATATCGGCTTCATCGTAGCCGGCATCTGACGTAAATGTGACGTTGCCCACCTTGAAAAACACGAAGATGCACAAAAGGACCGCGCCGATGACGACGACGCTGAATGCGATTATATTGAACAGGAGCAGCGCCCTGCTTTTTTTCTTTCTCATTGCGAGCTTTTCCGCTGCGCTGCGTGGAGTACGCGCCATGTTCAGCCTCCGTTTTTCACGTTTTATCTCTTACTTTTCGCTCTATATTCGGTATACATCTGCGCCGAGCGCCCTTAAGTTCTCTTCAAAGTGCGCATAACCACGGTCGATGTACTGCGGGTGCATCACCTGTGTTTCGCCCTGCGCCGCAAGGCCTGCGATGACAAGCGCCGCGCCGCCGCGCAGATCCTCTGCCGAGACCGGCGCACCGGAAAGCTGCGGCACGCCCTCTATGACAGCCACCTTGCCCTCTAACTTGATCTTCGCGCCGAGCCGGTTGAGCTCACCGGCATGCTTATAGCGGCTTTCAAAAATGTTCTCTACAAAAATACTGGTGCCGTCCCCCACCGCCGCCATGGTCATGACGGGCGCCTGAGCATCCGTAGGGAAACCGGGGTACGGCATGGTGCGCACGTGACGCACGGGTTTTAATCTCTGCGGTGCGCGCAATAATAATTCGCTGCCGGACTGCATCACGGCGCAGCCGGTGCTTTCAAACGCCGACAAAACCGGCAAAAGGTGCTCGCTGTTGACATCACGCAGAAGCACCGTACCGCCCGTGACGGCGGCCGCGGCCATATATGTTGCGGCGGCGATGCGGTCCGGCATGACGGTGTATGTGCTGCCGTAAAGGTGCGGCACGCCTTCGATGACAATGCAGCTTTCGCCCGCGCCGTGAATGTGTGCGCCGCAGCGGTTTAAGTACCCGGCGAGATCCTCAATCTCCGGCTCACGCGCGGCGTTTGTGAGCACCGTTGTGCCCTTGGCGCGGGCAGCGGCGAGCAGCAGGTTTTCCGTTGCACCGACGCTTGGGAACGCAAGCGAGACGAACCCGCCGCGCAACCCGCCGGGCGCGGTGCACAACAGGCAGCCGTGCTCTTCGCGAATTTCTGCGCCGAGCTTGCGCAGCGCCTCCAAATGCAGATCGATGGGCCTTGGGCCGAGCTCGCACCCGCCGGGAAACGACAATCTTGCTTCGCCGCAGCGGGACAGAATCGCGCCCAAAAACACGATGGACGAGCGCATCTCCCGCATGAGGCTGTGGGGAATATCGCAGCGGGTCATGCCGTCCGCGCAGACCGTTAAGGTATCGCCTGTGTGGGTACAGCGGCATCCGAGCCGCCGCAAAATGGTGACTGCCGTGTGCACATCGGACAGTGCGGGGCAGTTGTGCAGCACCGTTTCGCCCTCACAGAGGAGAGCCGCCGCAAGCAGCGGCAGCGTGCTGTTTTTCGCGCCCTGCACGGTGAGCTCGCCGCAAAGGCGATTGCCGCCGCGCACCAAAACCGCTTCCTGCCGGGCACAGCCCGTATGTTCCAGTTCATATTCTTCCATATACACACCCCGTATTCTGTAAGGCGGCAGAAAGCGCGCCTTTGGATACGGTCATAGTATGCAGCGGAAAAATTTTGGGGTATGTCCGCCTGAAATGCGTTTTACGGTTTACTTTTTTGCTTTTTCGCAAATGATGTTGTAAATGCGGTCATTTGCGTCCAGCACGGCCATGGCTTTCGCGTTTTTGCCGATCTCTTCGGCGCGGCCCGGCTCGGAAAGGATGGTGTTCACCGTTTCCCACAGCTTTTCACCGGTGAGGTCTTTTTCTTCGATCATCACGGCGGCATCGCGGTTCACGAGCGCCATGGCGTTATGGAACTGGTGATTTTCGGCAACGTTCGGGGACGGAATCAGAATGGAGCACTTGCCCGTGGCTTCGATCTCCGTTAAGGTGATGGCGCCGGCACGACCGATGACGAGGTCGGCGGCGGCGAGGCACTCCGGCATGTTGTCTATGTACTCGAGCATGCGAATCTGCGGATTTTCTTCTTCCTTTACACCCGCTGCGTGCACTTCGTCGAGGAATTTTTCATCGTGCTGGCCGTAGCCGTGGATGTGCTGATATTTCTTCTCTTTGGCGCTTTCACCGAGCATGTATGCCGCGGCTTTATTGAGCGCCGCTGCGCCGAGGCTGCCGCCGAACGACAGCACAAGCGGGCGATCGTCGAGGTTCAGCGCCTTGCGGGCGGCTTCGCGCTCGGCCTGCAAAACGGAAACGCGCACCGGGTTGCCGGTGAAGACGCAGTTATCTTTGCGGTCGAGGTACTTTTTCGCGTCCTCCACGGCGAGCATGACGCACTCCGCATGCTTTGCAAGCGCTTTAGTCGTCATGCCGGGATAGGCGTTCTGCTCGTGGATGACGGTGGGAATGCCGAGCTTCTGTGCGGCGCGAATGACGGGGCCGCTGACGTAACCGCCGGTGCCGACGCAAATATCCGGCTTAAACGCCTTGATGATGCGCTCGGACTCGACGGACGAGGAGAACAGGCGGAACACGGTTTTGATGTTGCGGCGGATGTTCTTCGCCGTTAATTTACGTTGAAAACCCGAGATGCGGATGGTTTTGAAATCATAGCCCGCTGCGGGCACAAGACGCTCTTCCATGCCGCCCTTGTTGCCGACGTACAGGATTTCGGCATCCGGCTGCTTGGAGCGCAGATAACCGGCCGCCGCAAGCGCCGGATTGATGTGGCCGGCGGTGCCGCCGCCTGCAAATAACACACGCATAATTGAATACCCCTTTTACATTTTTTCTGTATTGGAATGCCGCGAGACCGACAGCAGCACGCCCATTTCCGCAAGAAGCATGATGAGCGCCGTGCCGCCGTAGCTGAAGAACGGCAGGCTGATGCCGGTGTTCGGGATGGTGTTTGTGACAACGCAGATGTTGAGGATAGCCTGAATGCCGAACTGGAACGTGATGCCAAGCGCCAGCATGGCGCCGAAGCGGTCACGCGCATGCAGCGCGATATATACGCCGCGCCAGATGAAAAGCGCAAACAGGATAATGACGATAAGCGCACCGATGAAGCCGAGCTCCTCGCACACTACGGCAAAAACGAAGTCGTTTTGCGGCTCCGGGATGTAGAGATACTTTTGTCTCGACTGCCCGATGCCGACGCCGAGCAGCTGCCCGGAGCCGATGGCGTAAAGTGACTGCACCGTCTGCCATGTATCGACGCCCTCCGGCGGGTTGAACGGATCAAGCCAGCCGTGGACACGGTCCATGGCGTAGGCAAATTTTGAGGAAAACAGCACGAGCGCGCCGATGACGGCTGCCGCCGCGCCGCCGATGACGGCGAAATAGCGGAACTTTGTGCCGCCGACGAACATCATGATAAACGCGATGAGGCAGATGATGATGGTGGCGGAAACGTGTTTTTCCGCGATGACGAGCACGCAGATGAGGCCCAAAATACCGAAGAACGGCAAAAAGCCGTAGCGGAAGGTTTTCATCCTTTCGCCGTACAGCGCGATGAGGTGCGCAAACATCAAGATGAGCGCGAACTTTGCGATCTCGGACGGCTGGAATTCGACGAAGCCGAGGTTTAGCCAGCGCACCGCGCCGCCTTTGTTCGGCGCTAATTTTGTGCCCTTAAAGACGAGCACCATCAAAAGCAAAAGAATGGAGACGGCGAAAACGGGCAGGTTCAGTTTATGCAGCTGGTGATAATCGAACGTGGAGATGGCAAGCATCAGCACAACACCGACCAAGGCGAACATACCCTGACGGAGAATGAAGTAATAGCTGTTTCCGTAGTAGTAATACGCGTAGGCATAGCTTGCGGAGAACATCATGACAAGTCCCACGGCAAGCAGCACAAGGATCAAAAACAGCATGGTCATGTCAAGGCCGAGACCCAAAGTGAAAATTCTATATTTGATGCGCCCGCGCCGTTTGCCGCGCCTTGCGGCTTCGGATGCCGCCTCTTCTGCGGGCACGGCGGATAACCGGCGACTTGGGACCTGTTCAAGCCCGCGCGCCGTGGAGCGTCTTGTCTGCGCCATTGCTGCAAACCTCCTTTTTTCAGTTGATTTCTATTTTATCCCATTTTCAGGCGTTTAGCAGCCGAACACCGCCAAAAGTACGCCGATGATACCGGCAAGAAGTGTAACGCCGCTGAACACGAAGCAAATCTTATTCTCGTTCCAACCGCACATTTCAAAGTGGTGGTGGATCGGCGCCATTTTGAAAATGCGTTTGCCGTGCGAAATTTTAAAGTATGTAACCTGTAAGACAACAGAGAGAATCTCTACAATATAGATAATACCGATGAGGATGAGCAGAATCGGCATATCCACGCCGAACGCCAGCGCGCACACTGCGCCGCCGAGGAACAGCGAGCCTGTATCGCCCATGAAGACCTTAGCCGGGTTGGCGTTCCAGAACAGGAAGCCGATCATCGCACCGACGATGGCCGCCGCGTAAAGTGAAAGCCCCACGCGGTTTAAAAGCATCGCGATAACAGAGAAGACGAGTGCGACGACGAGCGTGACGGACGTATTGAGGCCGTCGATGCCGTCTGTGAAGTTCACGGCGTTGACCATGCCGACGATGAAGACAGCCGCCAGAATGTAGTAGAAGAAGCCGAGGTCAACGGAGCCAAGGAATGGGATAACCGTTTCGGTGGTGCCGCCCGCAAGTGCGACGGAAAGCAGGTAGGCGCCGACGATGATGAACTGCAAAATGAGCTTTTGAATCTCGGTGAGACCGAGGTTGCGATGCTTTTTGATGCTGATGTAATCATCTAAAAAACCGACGATACCAAAGCCCACCGCCATGAGCGCACCCGCCACGACCTTGACGAGCATGAGCTGCGTTTCCGCGCCGCCGTTCAGCCACAAAAATGCGATGCAGATGACCGCCGCGACGGAGCTGCCGATGATGAACATGATGCCGCCCATGGTGGGCGTGCCCTGTTTATTTTTATGCCAGCTTGGGCCGACCTCTCGAATGGTCTGGCCAAATTTGATCTTGTGCAGAAACGGCACCATGAAGTAACCGAGCAGCCCTGTGATGACCGCCGCAATGACGATTGCAAGGCAATACAGTACAATATCCATACGTTATGAACTTCCTTTCCTACCCTCTCAATGTATGTTTTTACTCTTCGCTGTTCGTTGAGGTGTTGCCCGCCGCTTCGACGCCACCGGAGCTGACAAACGAAATGCGGATGACGGAGCCGCGCTTAACCTTGGTGCCCTCTGCGATATCCTGACTTTGTGCGTAGCCGGAATCACCGTCGCCCACAACGAGCACCTGCACATCGGCAAGGCCCGCCAAGTAGCGGCAAGTATCGATGTCATAGCCGATGAAGCGCGGTACCTCCACATACGTTTCGGGATCCGGCTCTTCGGTGTAAAGCGCAACCATGCCTTCCTTCGGGATAGATGCGCCCGGAGACGGCACCTGCACCGTGACGAGCGCGTCGTCTTCGGCGTCGCCGACAACCGTGCCGCTGAAGCCCTGCTCTTCCAGATGGCTTTTCGCTTCTGCCATGGTCATGCCAATGACGTTCGGCGCGGTAGCGGAGAGGTTTTCATATTCCGATTCCGTATACTGCGGGTCTACGCCAAGGTACGGGAGCACCTCTTCCATGATGGCGGCGAAGATCGGGCCGGCCTGCGTGCCGCCGGACGCGCCGCCGATCTGCGGCTCGTCGTAGAAAACGAGCAAGGCGTACTGCGGGTCATCCGCCGGGGCGTAGCCGCCGTAGGAAACGACGTACTGCATGCCGCGGTCGTTGCCCTCTGCCAGATCCTGATAATACAGTGCGACTTTTTCGGACGTACCGGTCTTGCCCGCCACGCGGTAACCGGCGACATAGCCGTTTTTGCCGCTTTCGCTTGTGGCGTTTTTCTGGAGAATAGCCGTCATACGCTTGGAGACATCTTCGGAGATGACCTGACGCTTGTAGCTTGTATCGGTCGTTTTGACAATGTTGCCGTCGCTGTCCAGCATGCGGTCCACGACGTGCGGCTGCACAAGGTAACCGCCGTTTGCCACGGCAGCAATGGCCGTGATCATCTGAATCGGTGTGACAGAAAAGTTCTGTCCGAACGAAGACGTTGCAAGCTCGACGATATTGAGCTCGTCTTCGCTAAAATAAAGGCTGTCTGCTTCGCCGGGCAGGTCGATGCCCGTACGCTGCGTAAAGCCGAAGGCTTCAAAGAAATTGAAGAACGTGTGGCGGCCCATTTTCTGACCCAGCCAGATCATGTACGGGTTGCAGGAATTGCAAATGCCGTCCACCAGCGTTTCCGTGCCGTGACCGGCGTGGTACCAACAGCTGATGGGGTCGATGGTGGGATCATCAAACACCCACTGACCGGTGCAGGTGTACGTGGAGTCTTCGGAGGCCACGCCGGATTCCATTGCCATGGAGCCCGTGACCATTTTGAAAACAGAACCGGGGTAGTACGTATCGCTGACGGCCTTGTTTCGCCACTGCTTGTTCTGCGCCTCGCCCCACATTTGATCGGTGAGCTCGTCGCGCAGTGTGGTGACGTCGATGCGCTCGTAATCCGCAAGGGCCTTTTTCGCTTCCGCGCGCGCCTCGTCGGTCTCGGCGTTATCGATGGCAAGCTGTAAGGTGTTTAATTCCTGCTGCTCCTTTTCCTGCGCCTTTTGCAACGCGTCTTCCACCTTTTCCGGGATGGCGTCTTCGGCCTCCTGCGAAATGGTGAACGGGTCGTTCGGGTCGTAGTCGCCCTTCGTGGAAAGCGCCAAAATCGCGCCGGTCTTGACGTTCATCAAAACGGCCGTGCCGCCCTCCAGCGCGCCGCAGGCCTCAAGGCCCGCCTGCAGGTGCTTTTCTACGATGCTCTGTGCGGTCTCGTCGATCGTGAGCACAAGGTCGTAGCCGTCCTGTGCCTGCACGTATTGGTCGTATTGGAACGGCATATCGTCGCCCTGTGCGTTCTTCGCGCTGACAAGGCGACCGGCCGTGCCGGAAAGCTCGCTGTCGTATTCCGTTTCAACGCCCGCAAGACCCTGGTTATCCGTGCCCGTGAAGCCGAGCACCGTAGAAGCCGTGGTGCCGTAGGGATAATAGCGCTTGTAGTCTTCCATCAGCGTGATGCCGCGGCCGATTTTTTCGTCCTTGATATACTGCACGATCTCATCGCGCACCTCGGTCTCCACTTTGCGCTTGACATAAACAAAGTAGCTGTTCTGCTGCGCTTTTTTCAGGACAGCGTCGTAATCGAGCCCTAAAATTTCGGAAAGGCCCTTTGCAATCTTCACGTCGTCGCCTTCGTCGATGTAGTTCGGCTCCAAGGCGACCGTCCACACGCTGGCGCTCTGCGCCAAGACCTTTGTGCCCGTGGCGTCGTAAATGGTGCCGCGCGATGGCGTAAGCTGCGTGGATTGCAAACTCTGGTCGACCGCATCGGTCTTTAAGGTTTCGCCGTTGACAAGCTGCAGGCGGACAAGGTTTGTGATAACGGCGCCAAACCCGAGCACCAGCACAAAGCCCACGATGACCATTGTGCGCTGCCAGACGCCGGAACGATTTGATTTTGCCATGTAAAAAATGCCGTCCTTTCTGCTGCGCCCTTCATTCGCAGCCAAAAGTTGCCGTATACCGAAAAATGAGAGTTAAGAATAAACTCTCAACTCTCCTCTCAAATTCCCCTCTGCCGGGGGCCGCATAACCCATTTGTATTCTTTCATGCCGCAAAATAGCAGCGTATCCGCAAAAAATTCGTATGTATAAAGGCTAAATCAGGAAAAGAGCGACTGCAAGACCTGCCAGATACGATCCAACAGGTTCGGTGTCTTTTCGGCCTGCACTACGGTGCCCTCATCATCCTGCGTGAGGCTGATGTAGGAGGTCTGCCCGTCCGCTACCTTTTCCATACCGAGCTTTTCGCGCGCGATCTGCTCGATCTCCTCCGTATTGAGCTTGGAGGCTGCCTGCATTTCGAGCTGAATGGCAATGCTTTTCTCCTGCGAAAGGCTCTCGTTCGCCGTGTTGATCTCATCGGTGAGCTCCGTGAGCTGCACCTGACTGAACACCACCGCACCGATGGCGCCGACGATGACCAGCACCACCGCAAGATTCATGAGCATTTTGACCGTATTTGCACTGTGTCTGTGACTGCGGCGCAGCTGTTTTTCATCCAGCTTCACCACATTGTTTTTCTGTTTTTGTTTTTGGGGCGCTTTCGGCTCCGGAAGCTTCGGTGCCGCGCTGCCGTGATCTCTGCTGTCGAAAAGATCAAAATCGTATGCGTTTGATGTAGATGCCATATTGTTTCCTCCTTTCGGAAACTTATCCCAACAAATTCAGCTGTATTCTCTCAGGGATACCCTAATTTTTCAAAATCTCACAGTTTTTCAATAACGCGCAGCCTTGCGCTGCGGGCGCGCGGGTTTTCGCGAAGCTCTTCCTCACTCGGCGCAAGACCCTTTTTGTAGATGAGCTTGCCCTTCGGCTTGTTGCCGCACACGCACACGGGGAAATCCTTCGGGCAGGTGCAGCCCTCGCACCACTTGTTCATCTGCTGCTTGACGATGCGGTCTTCAAGCGAATGGAACGTGATGACGGAAAGCCTGCCGCCGGGCTTTAACAGCCCGAACGCCGCCGTAAGCCCCTTCTTGAGCGCGTCCAACTCGCCGTTTACCGCAATGCGCAGCGCCTGAAACGTTCTTCTGGCCGGATGTCCCTCCGCGCGGCGCACCGCTGCCGGCACGCTTTCGCGGATGATCTCCGCAAGCTCTAAGGTAGTTTCAATCGGTTTTTCTTCGCGCGCTTTCACAATGCCCTTTGCAATGCGCACCGCGCTCTTATCTTCGCCGTAACGGCTGATGATCTCGGCCAATTCCTGCCAAGAGAGTGTGTTTACAAGGTCTGCGGCCGAGGTGCCGCTTTGGCTCATGCGCATATCGAGCGGGGCGTCGGCGTGGTAGGAAAAGCCGCGCTCTGCGGTATCGAGCTGATAGGACGAAACGCCGATATCGAGCAGCACGCCGTCGACATTAACGATGCCGTGCTCTAACGCGATCTTGTCCATATCGCAGAAGTTACCCATGGCAACGACGGAGCCGGGATATTTACCGAGCCGCTCTTTCACAACGGCAATGGCGTCCGGGTCGCGGTCGATGGAAAGCAACGTGCCCGTTGTCAGGCGCTGCAAAATCGCGCCGGAGTGGCCGCCGCCGCCTGCGGTGCCGTCTATATAGGTGCCTTCCGGGTCGATGTTCAAGGACTCGATGGTCTCTTTGAACAGCACCGGTTTATGCTCAAAATGAATTTCACTCATGATATATTTGTCCGGCGGAACGGATGCGTTCCGACAGACACTCCTCATTGAACTTTACCCGAAAAAAGCCGGGCTGATGAGCGCCAAGCGGGGCGAAAAGGCAATGAAAATCCAAAGCCCACGCGGTTTTCCGCAGGGTTTTCGCTGCTTGCACGTCCATTATACCTTATCCCACATAGAAAATCAACCCGCGGCAAAAAAATTTATGTTTACCATGTTCGATGAAAAAACGCGGATTTCCGATATTTTTCTTGGATTTTGTTCGTATATTTTCCGATTTTCGGCAAAATAGCGTCATGTTGAAAATTCTGTGCATTCTCATGCAAAAAAACTTTTGCAGTTTGTTCACATTCCCGGTTTTCGGAACCGGCTCCATTGACACGCTTTTTGTGGAAAACGTAGGTCTTTTATAAAAAGGGTGGCACTGCAGTTCTTTCAGGGAACCCATGCAACTGGGTTACCTTCTTAGTTTTTGGATAGGCAAAAGGATTTCGCCATTGCGAATGGCGACTTAGGGCGCTACCCTAAGAATCCGCAAGTTTTCTCGAAGAAAACTTGACTAAAGACTTTAAACCGCCGTTCCCGTTCGCTCATTTTAACAAAAACGGCAGCTCGCCCAACTGCCGCGAACTGCCGTTTAAAGCTCTTAAATTACTGCTGTGCGCTCGTGCCGTGGATGGACTGGCGGGTCTTTCTCAGCTCTGCAAGGTTGGCGCTCATCGCGTCGTCTGTGCGGCGGAGCAGATCTTCCACATAGTCGTTGGAGGCCTTCTGCATGCTGCGGAACTTCTCCTGCGTCTGCGCCATGATGTCGTTTGCCTTTGCCTGTGCCTGGCGCACGATCTCTTCCTGGTTGACGAGTGCTTTTGCCTTCTCCTCTGCGACGCGCACGATGGTCTCGGCCTCGCGCTGTGCCTCGCTGATGATCTGGGCGCGGTCTGCGACGATGGCCTTCGCCTTGCGCACTTCGGACGGGATCGCCTCGCGAATCTCATCAAGGATCTGCTTTGCGTCTTCGCTATCTATAAACGATTTGCCGCCTGCAAAGGGAAGGTGCCAGCCTTTCTCCAGTACGTCGGTCAATTCATCGATCAAATCTTCTACGGTTGCCTGCGTGTTGCTCATAAAAAATCCATTCCTTTCGTATTTTTAGCCGCATTCAGTCTGCCGTGCGGCAAAGTCTCTGATTTATTTTCTCTAAAAGGCACTCGGGCACAAAATGGGAAATATCGCCGCCGAAGCCCGCAATCTGCTTGACCATGCTGGAGCTGAGGAACATGTGCTCGATGCTGGTCGGCAGGAACAGCGTTTCAAACTCCGGGTTCAGCTTTTTATTGGTGAGCGCCATCTGAAATTCATATTCAAAGTCGGAGATTGCGCGCAGGCCCTTCACAATGGCAGCCGCATGCTTTTCGCTTGCGTAATCCGCCAAAAGGCCGCGCACGCAGTCTACCTCTACATTTTCCATATCGGCCGTGACGGTGCGCAGCATTTCCATGCGCTCCTCCACCGTAAAGCTCGCGCGCTTATCCGGGTTTACCGGTACCGCGACGATGACTTTGTCGAAAATTTTGCACGCACGGGAGATGATGTCCATGTGTCCCAGCGTGACCGGGTCAAAGCTGCCCGGACAGATCCCTATTCTCATTGATATACCGCCCTTTTTGCGCTTACACCATGCTTTGATGGCGATACGCGGTCAGCAAGATTTTTCCGTAACGGTAGTCGCGCACGCGCACGAATTCCCCCGCCGTCTCCGGCAGCTCTTCGTCCGTGGGGTGCTCGCAAATCACGATACCGCCGCGGTTCATGTGCGGCGTGACCGCAAGGAGCGCCTTTGTGAGCGTGCCCGTGCGGTACGGCGGGTCGAGAAACGCGATGTCGAAGGTCTCGGTGCAGCGCAGCAGATACGATGCATACTCCGCGTTCATCACCTGCGCTTCGTTTTCAAACCCTGTGGTGTGAATGTTCTCCAGCACGACGCCGCAGGATGCCTTGGCGCTGTCTACGAACACAGCGCGCTTTGCGCCGCGGCTGAGCGCCTCGAGACCGATCTGGCCGGAGCCCGCAAACAGGTCGAGAAACACGCGGCCCTCCAGATCAAACTGCAAAATGTTGAAAAGCGCCTCTTTTACGCGGTCCGGCGTGGGACGCACAGCATCGCCCGGGAGCGTTTTCAATTTTCTGCCTCGGCGGGAACCGGTTATGATTCGCACAGCCGAACACTCCTTTCTCTTTTGGAAGTCCGTGTCCGAAATCTAAAAAACATGTACGGACACACTTCAAGTTATTATCTCATTTGAATAGAAATATGTCAACCGTTTTTGCGCAGTTTTTGCAGAGAAACGTCGAAAAATACGCAGGAATAACGTTATTCCCCGTCGTTTTCTTCGCTGTGGAAATAACGGTAGACGGCGCGGGCGGCAGGGGCGTTCATGCCGGGCGTTTCCTCCAGCATTTCCTCCGTCGCCTCGCTGACGGCGCGTATGGTTGTAAAGTGCTTCATCAGCGCTTTGGCGCGCGTTTCGCCGATGCCCGGAATGGACGTGAGCGTGGTGGAGATGGTCGCCTTTTTGCGCTGCTGGCGGTGGTAGCCGATGGCAAAGCGGTGCACCTCGTCCTGAATGCTCGACACCAGCGTGAACACCGCGCGCGTAGACTGAATGGCGATTTCGCCGCCGTCCTCCGTGATGGCGCGCGTGCGGTGCTTATCGTCCTTTACCATGCCGTATACCGGCACGTCGATGCCCATTTCACGCAGAAGCGGACGTATGGCGCCCACGTGCCCTTTGCCGCCGTCGAGCAGAATGAGGTCGGGCAGTCTGCCGAAGCCCTCGGGCTTATCGGCGGCGCGGTATTCTTCAAAACGGCGGCGGATGACCTCGCGCATGCTGCCGTAGTCGTCCTGTCCAACGACAGTCTTGATTTTAAACTTGCGGTACGCGCTTTTCAGCGGGCGGCCGTTTTCAAACACGATCATACCCGCAACGTTCTCGCCGCCCGCAAGGTTTGAAATATCGTAGGACTCAATATATTCCGGCGTTTTGGGCAGGTTTAAGAGCTGGCGCAGTTCATCGAGCGCGGAGGTCTCACGGCCCGTGGCGCGGCCCATAGCCTGCGCAAGCGCTTCCGCGGCGTTCGTGCGGCACATTTCCACAAGCTGCTTCTGTTCGCCCTTTTGCGGAATGTGGAACTTCACGCGGCGCTCCGCCTTTTTCGTCAGCCATTCTTCAAGGACGCCGTCGTCGTTGACGGGGCCGTCTATCGTGATGACGGGCGGGATCTTATCGCGCATTGAATAATATTGCATGATAAATTCGCTGCGGATCTGCTCCGGCTCGTCGTCGGCGTTTAATAAAAACGATTCGCGGTCATACAGTCTGCCGCCCGCAAAGCGGAACACCTGAATGCTCACCTTTTCGCCGCCAAGCACGAGCGCGATGACGTCCTGTTCCGGCACGCGGCTTGCGACAACCTTTTGGCGCTCTTTCAGCTTGTTGATGGCCGTAATGCGGTCACGGATGCGCGCGGCAAGCTCAAAATCGAGATTTTCAGCCGCCTCGTTCATTTTCTCCGTCAGCGTGCGCACGGAATCGCTTGTGCCGCCGCGGATGAAATCAAGCGCCTCCTGCACGGCCTCATTGTATTCCTTTTGGCTCACGTGCCCGCGGCATGGGGCACAGCACTGCTTGATGTAGTAGTTGAGGCACGGGCGTCCCCTGCCGATCTCCTGCGGGAATTTGCGCGTGCAGGACGGCAGACGGAAAATCTTCCGCGCCTCCTCCACGGTGTCCTTGATTGTCCACGCAGAAAGGTATGGGCCGATATACTTTGCGCCGTCATTCAGGACCTGCTTCGTCTCCGAAATGCGCGGCCAGTCGCCCGCTGTCACCTTAATATAACTGTACCCCTTATCGTCCTTTAAGAGGATGTTGTACTTCGGCTGGTGCTGCTTGATTAAACTGCTTTCCAAAATGAGCGCTTCAAACTCGCTGTCCGTCAGAATATACTCGAAATACTCGACATTCGAGACCATGCGGCGCACCTTTTCATTATGGTTTTTATCCGAGCCGAAATACTGGCTGACACGGTTTTTAAGCGCTTTCGCCTTGCCGATGTAGATGATGGTATCATCGCGGCTGTGCATGATGTACACGCCCGGGTGAAGCGGCAGCTTCATCGCCTTTTTGCGCAGCTCTTTGATATGCGCCATTTTTTCTTCCGTAAGCTGTACCATGCGCACCTCCATGCGGCTCAGTCACTAAGCGACTGAGAAAGAAGAAACGCCTACCGGAAATGCTCCGATAGGCGCCGTTTTGACAAGCTGAAATTATTCGGCAAAGCCGGATTCAACAAGAGCCACGAGGCTGTCAACAGCTTCCTGCTCGTCGGAACCATCAGCGATGATGTCGATCGACGTACCGCCGACGATGCCCAGAGACAGAACGCCCAGCAGGCTCTTTGCGTTTACGCGGCGCTCATCCTTCTCAACCCAGATGGAAGACTTAAACTCGTTTGCCTTCTGGATGAAGAAAGTTGCCGGTCTTGCATGGAGACCAACCTGATTCTGAACCAAAACGTCCTTCTTAACACACATTGCGATTCACTCTCCTGTAAGTAATACATTACATACTCTGAATGTCAAACATGATTCTAAAGCTCAAAATGCTTCAATATAAGTTATTATAGCATAATTTGTCCCCCCGTCAAGCGGGGTACCCCATTTTTGGATATATGCCCGTGGCATATCGCTATGAAACGATCCGTGTTTGTGCATTTTGCTCTGCTTGTTGAAAACATTTCGTAAAATCAGTTCGCCACAGAGGGTTAAACATTCCTAAAATCCGCTTATTTTCTGCCGAAAGCGCGTTTTTCTTCCGCAGTCAGCTCAGCTTTTTCAAAGAGGTCCGGGCGGGCTTTCTGCGTGACCTTCAAAGATTGTTCGCGCCGCCATTTTTTGATGTTTTCGTGGTGGCCGTTTAAAAGCACCTGCGGTACCTCTCTGCCGCGCCAAGCAGAGGGACGGGTATACTGCGGATATTCCAAAAGCCCGTCATAATGGCTTTCTTCCTCAAAGCACACGTCTTCGGAAAGCACGCCGGGCAGCATGCGCGCCACGGCATCGGTGAGGATTACGGCGGGCAGCTCGCCGCCCGTCAGGACAAAATCGCCAATGGAGATTTCCTCCACGTCGTATTCCTCCAAAACGCGCTCATCCACACCCTCATAATGCCCGCAAAGCACGATGATATTCTCGTTTTTGGCGAGCTCCTTCACTTTTTCCTGGTCTAAGACCCGTCCGCGGGGGGACATATACACAATATGCGGGCGCACGGCGGTTTGTTCGATGATCTCGTCAAACGCCTTCGCTATGGGCTGCGCCATCAAAAGCATGCCCTTTCCGCCGCCGAACGTGCAGTCGTCCACGCGCTTGTGCACGCCCTCACCATGGTCGCGCAGTTGGTGACAGCACACCTGCAAATACCCGCGTGCGCGTGCACGGCCGATGATGCTCTCGTTCAAAATATTCTCGCACATTTCGGGGAAAAGTGTCACAATATCAATCCGCATCCGCTGCCTCCCCGGCGTTTACGGGCACGGTCTCCGCGCCGTCGCCGAAAATACCCGGAATGGGCTTTACAAACAGCTTTCCGCTTTCAATGTCCGTCTTCGCGATCATGGCGTCCACGGCGGGGAACAGAAATTCCTCGCCCGCGCCGTTTACAATGCGGTACACGTTGTTCGCACCGGTCTCGAAAACGTCCTGCACCGTGCCGTATTCCGCGCCCGTTGCGTCATCGATGACATGAAGGCCGATGAGATCTTCCACGAAGTAGCGATTTTTCGGCAGGCGCACGTCGTTTCGGTCAAGATATAGAATTTTGCCCCTGTACAGGTCGGCCTGTGTGGCGCTTTCCACGCCCTTCAAGCGCACCAGCAAAAGGCTTTTGTGTACGCGGGAAGACAGGAGCCCGGCATCCGTTTTGCCGCCGTCAAAATACAGGGTCTTCACTTTTTTCAGAAAATCGGCGGAATCGCACCACGGTTCCACGCGCATTTCGCCGCGTACGCCGTGCGTACCCACGATCCTTCCCGCTTCCAGAAATTGTTTTTTCATGTGTTTTCCTCGGCTCTGCCGCAGCGAAAGCCTTCCTCTCTTTTAATATAAAAAGGACGCACGAAGCCCGTGCGTCCCTCTTTCGATCAATCGATCTCAACAACGACCTTTTCGTTGCTGCGTGTTGCTGCGGCACGCATAACAACGCGAATCGCTTTCGCAATGCGGCCCTGCTTGCCGATTACTCTACCCATGTCCTCTTCCGCAACGTGAAGATGATAGACGACGGAACCGTCTTCCTTGGGCTCATCGAGTGTAACGGAAACCTCTTCCGGCTTTTCAACAAGACCCTGCGCGATGATTTTCAGTAATTCCTGCATAAGATTGTTCCTTTCTCAAACGAGAAGACGGGCAATCAGATAACACCGTGCTTCTTGAACAGTGCCTTAACGGTATCGGTCGGCTGTGCGCCCTTTTCCATCCAAGCCTTTGCCTTTTCCGGATCAACCTTTACAACGCTCGGCTCTTCCATCGGGTTGTAGTAGCCGATTTCCTCAATGAAACGGCCGTCTCTCGGGTAACGGGAATCTGCAACAACGATGCGGTAGAAAGGAGCCTTCTTAGCACCCATTCTGCGAAGTCTGATCTTAACCATGGTAATTTCCTCCATATTATAAAAAATAAGTTTTATCTATTAACCAACGATTCGTCGGCAATATTTACAATTCAAATATACGTCTTGCGTCAGAAACAAATGAAGTTTGTTTCTTTATCGCATTTACATTGGGAAGCCGCCCATGCCACCCATATCCGGGCCGCCGAAACCGCCCATGCCGCCCATACGCGCCATCATTTTCTTGCCCTTTTTGCCGCCGAACTGCTTCATCAGCTTCTGCATCTGCTTGAGCTGGTTGCAAAGACGGTTGACGTCTTCCACCTTCATGCCGCAGCCTGCCGCGATGCGGCGCTTGCGGGAAGCCTGCAAAAGCTCCGGCTTTGCGCGTTCTTCGGGGGTCATGGAAAGGATGATCGCCGCGTTGCGGTCCATAATGCGGTCGTCAATGTCCATTTCATCGAGCTTCGAGCTGTTGATGCCGGGCAATTTCGAGAGGATGCCCTTTAACGGGCCCATCTTCTTCACCTGCCGGAACTGCTCCAAGAGGTCGTTGAAGTCCATCTTGTTCTGCATCATGCGCTCTGCGGTGCGCGCCGCGGACTTTTCATCCATTTTCGCCTGTGCGTCTTCGATGAGGGACAGCACGTCGCCCATGCCGAGGATACGGCTCGCCATACGGTCGGGGTGGAAAACCTCGAGGTCGTCAATCTTTTCGCCCGTGCCGGCGAACTTGATGGGCTTGCCGGTGATGGCCTTAACGGAAAGCGCCGCACCGCCGCGGGTATCGCCGTCGAGCTTTGTTAAAATCACGCCCGTGATGTCGAGCAGATCATCAAACGACTTTGCGACGTTCACGGCCTCCTGTCCGGTCATGGCGTCCACCACGAGCAGGATGTCCGTGGGGTTCACCGCTTCTTTTATATTTTTCAGCTCATTCATGAGCGCTTCATCGATCTGCAGACGGCCTGCGGTATCGATGATGACGTAATCGTTGCCGTAGTCGCGCGCGTGGCGAACAGCCGCCTGCGCGATCTTCACCGGGTCTTCGGTGCCCATCTCAAAGACGGGTACGCCGGCCTGTGCGCCCACGACCTGTAACTGCTTGATTGCCGCCGGGCGGTAAATATCGCCTGCAACGAGCAACGGACGGCTGCCGCGGCTTTTCAGCATTTTCGCAAGCTTTGCGCTGTGCGTCGTTTTACCGGCGCCCTGCAAGCCGCACATCATGATGACAGCCGGCGGGTGCGCGGGCATTTTCAGGCGCTCTTCGCTGCCGCCCATCAAAGCCGTCAGCTCTTCGTTGACGATCTTGATGACCATCTGCGCGGGGGTGAGGCTTTCCATAACGTCCTCGCCCACGGCGCGTTCCGTAATGCGCGCGGTAAAGTCCTTTGCGACCTTGTAGTTGACGTCGGCTTCGAGAAGCGCCAAACGCACCTCGCGCATGGCCTCCTTAACGTCGCTTTCCGTCAGCTTGCCTTTGCTTTTTAACTTTTTAAACGCGTTGCCGAGCTTATCGGCAAGACCTTCAAACGCCATGTAAAAATCCTTTCAGAGCCGCGCCGCTCAGTCCGTCAGCTTCCTTGCGGAGCGCAAAATGCTCTCCACGTTCTGCCGAATAACCGGGTCGCCGCCGTTCTTTTCGTTTTCCGCTTCGATCTGTAACGCGTGGTCGCAGATCTGCGTCAGTTCTTCCTGCACGCTGCGGAAGCGCTTTGCAAGACCCAACCGTTCTTCCATTTCAAGAAGCTGCTGTTCGGCGCGCTTGATGCCGTCGCGCACGCCCTGCCGCGTGATGCCCTTCTCCTCTGCAATCTCCGCTAAAGAAAGGTCTTCATTATAATAGCATTCCACGACCTCGCGCTGCTTTTCGGTGAGCATGTCGCCGTAAAAATCCAGCAGGAACGTGATGCGCAGATCCTTTGCCATAGTTCGCTCCGTTTCCGGGCGTTTCCAATTTCAAGCGCCCTGCTGTAAAGTTTTTTTCTTTACAGCTTTTGTATTATACAATAGCCGCCCCGCTTTGTCAAGCATTTTCGCCGTAAAAATGCGCCCACAGCGGCACTTTGCGCCGCAATCGCCGCAATATAAAAAGAAGGCAGAGTAGTATTTGCTCTGCCTTCTACGTTGAATTATTTCTCTTTTAAGCCGTTTACCAGCGAATGGAACTGCTTGAATTGTTCTGCTGCGTATTCTCTGCCGACTGCTTCTGTCCGCAGTTACAGGTCGTTTGGTAATTCTTCAGAGTACGCCCGCACTTGGGACACTTCCAAGTATCATGATTGTGATCGTACATAGACGGTTGTGATTTATCAAAAGCCTCTCTGACATTCTCTGTTTTTCCCATCATGGCGCTTGTTCCGCTCTGTTCTTTATTGGAAATATGAGCAGCTCTATTCAGTGATCTCAGATAAAAATGTACATCCGCAAAAGCGCTGAACAGAATGCTGTCCAACCATGCAAGTCCAATAAGAATAGCTGTTGCTACTGCATAGGGAATAAGCGCGGTCAAAAACAACAGAAAACTAAAATCGCCGTGAATATCCTTTTCACAGGCCGCAACAATAATTCCGCATATTCCCGTAATTACTGCTAACACGATCTGCACCTTTTTCAGAACTTCCCCGGCTTTCACTAAATTGCTTTCCACATACTCATATTCCTTGTATTCGTATGCCATTTCTTTTCCTCCTCACGTCTGCCAAGTTTGTTTTAATATTTCGGCAGAATTTCATTTGTTATAATGATAGTATCTCATTTTGAGATAAATGTCAATATCTCAAAATGAGAACTCTAAAATTAAGTTAAATCAACGAAATTTTGGAGGTATTTTATGCGTCTTCGAGACCTGCGGGAGGATCGCGACTTAACGCAAAAGCAGGTAGCGGATTTCCTCTCCATCAAGCAAAACACGTATTCGCAGTACGAAAACGGCGTGCGGCAGCTGCCCATTGACCTGCTCATTCGCCTGTCGCGGTACTACACCGTTTCCACCGATTACATCTTAGAGCTGACAAACGTGCCGGAGCCGTACCCTCAGAAAGCAAAAAAGGCCCTGATTTTTGCATAACGTATGCTTTACAAACCCAGTTTTGCATGGTATATTTATTCGTATAGCGCAAACGGGTGTATTTTTGCAAGCTCGCTCGTCTGTGCTTGCATTCAGTTCCGTTCGGCGGAGATTTTCTCTGTGCGGCGGGATACGGAAGGAAGCGAAATTTTGATTTACTTTAACTGTGATTACACCGAAGGCTGCCACCCGAACATTTTAAAGCGCCTTTGTGAAACGAATATGATGCAGACTGTCGGCTACGGCGAGGACGAAATTTGCGATTTGGCGCGCGCGAAGATCCGCAAAGCATGCGGTCGCGAGGACGTGGACGTGCATTTTCTTGTCGGCGGCACGCAGACAAACGCCACCGTTATCGCAGCGATTCTTCGCCCGCACCAGGGGGCGCTGAGTGCGGACACCGGACATATCAACGTGCACGAGACCGGCGCGGTGGAAGCGACGGGTCACAAAGTGCTGCCTCTGCCCTCCACCCCTGACGGCAAGATCACCGCAGAACAGGTGGAAAACGCCTATCTGGCGCACGTGAACGATGCCTCGTTTGAGCACATGGTGCAGCCGAAGCTCGTTTACATCTCCCTGCCCACGGAAAACGGCGGGTTATATTCCAAAGCGGAGCTGACCGCCCTGCACGATGTCTGCACGCGCTGCGGGCTGTACCTCTTTATGGACGGCGCACGTCTCGGCTACGGTCTGACGGCTCCCGAAAATGACGTGACGCTCGCGGATCTCTGCGCGCTTTCCGATGTCTTCTACATCGGCGGCACGAAGGTCGGTGCTTTGTTCGGCGAAGCGGTCGTAATCACGAACCCGGCGCTCAAAATGGATTTCCGCTACCACATCAAGCAGCGCGGCGGCATGCTGGCTAAGGGCCGTCTGCTCGGTATTCAGTTTGACGAGCTTTTCACGGACGATCTTTATTTCAAGATCAGCGAAAAAGCCGTGCGGCAGGCAAAGCGCATTGCAAAAGCGTGCGAAGACGCGGGCTGCGCGTTCTTTGCCCCCTCGCCGACGAACCAGCAGTTCCCCATTTTCCCGGATACTGCGCTCGAAAAGCTCGCGGAAAAGTACAAGTATTCCTATTGGGCGCGCGTGGACGAAACACACAGCGCCGTCCGCCTTTGTACAAGCTGGGCGACGACGGACGAAAACGTGGACGCACTCTGCAAAGACATTGCGTCCGTCATGGCAGAATAACGCCGGACTGCGGCTTTCTGCCCCGTTTAGAGGAGGAAAACCCGTATGAAGTTATTTGAAGAACTCACCCAGCTGCACGGCGTCAGCGGCTACGAGACCGCCGTTGCAGACTATATTAAAGAAAAGTTAGCCCCGCTTGCTGACGACATTACCACCGACCCAAACGGCAGCGTCATCGCCTTTTTTAAGGGCACGGGCGAGCACAAAAAGCGCATAGAGCTTGCCGCCCACACCGATGAGATCGGCTTTCAGGTCATCAAAATTGAGGAAGACGGCCGCATTATGTTTAAGGAGCTCGGCTGCTGCTGGACGTTTACAACGTACCAAAGCCGCGTCCGCTTCCGCAACGGCATGGTTGGCGTGGTCGCAAGCCGCATCCCGCCGGAAAAGCTGAGCGCCGGCGGCTATAAGCGCTATACCGATTGCTACATCGACATCGGTCTGCACAGCAAAGAAGAAGTTTTAAAATACGTTGATGTCGGCGACGTTGCATGCTATGAGGGCCCGTACACGGAGCTTGCGCCGGGCTACATCACCGCAAAGGCCATCGACGACCGCGTCGGCTGCTATATGCTGCTGGCGGCGATGATGAACGTGAAAAAGCCGAAGAACGACGTCTACCTCGCGTTCACCGTGCAGGAGGAGGTCGGCACGCGCGGCGGGCAGGTCACGGCGCAGCGTATTCAGCCGGACATCGGCGTCGCGGTGGACGTCACCCCGTGCCACGACCGCCCGGGCGATTTGGAGGGCAGCAACGCGCTCGACCACGGCGTCGCCATCAAAATCTCCGACACCGGTTCCATCAGCGACGAAGGCCTTGTGAATAAATCCATCGCGCTGTGCAAAGAACACAACGTTCCGTACCAGAAAGACGTCATCTATGTCGGCGGCACGGACGCAGGCGCCATGACGCTCGTCGGCGGCGGCATCAAAACGATTGGCTTCTCGGTCGTCACCCGCTACACCCACGGCCCGAACGCCATCGTGAGCCAAAAGGACATCGAAGCGACGGTCAAAATGCTCGAGCTCTTCATGAACGCTGATTTCGAGTAAATTTAAAAGCACATAAAATCAGCGGCGCACAGAGTTTTCACACCCTGTGCGCCGATTGTTTTGTCTTAATATCCTGCTTCCAGCTTCGGCACCGCAACAGGCTTACCGGGGTCGCTGAAATCCCAGTGCATTTCGTGGCGCTCGAAGTAGCCGATGACCTTACCCTCGTCGTCGCGCACGGGCACGAAAAACCACCTCATACGGATACGCGTTCAAAATCGATTTAAAAACCTCCATATTCAGTTCTTTGAATTCCATCATTCTTTCTCCTCATACTCCACGTCCGGGCGAGTGATGGCGATCGGCACGCCGTTCACCTGCACGCCCGCGCCGGCGGGAATGAGGATGTACGGTGCACCGTCAATGTAGCGCGTCTCGATCCACTCGCTGTACTCGGGGTCAACGCGAATTTGCACCTCCGGCGTTTCGATCTCGAATTTCTTCGTCTCCACAAGGTTGCGCGGGCTGAGTGCCGCGTCCGCGCCGAACTGCTCCGCGCAGGCTTTCTCAAACTTTTCGGCCTTCTCGCCCGGCACGCCGCAAGCGGTCAGCATCGTTTTCATCGTGCGTCCCGTAATGGTCAGCGGCTCCGGGTCCTTGCTCGCCTTGTGCTCCTCAATCATCCCGCAAAGGCGGCTGTGCACGGTCTGTACGACGTCTAAACTGCACGCGTCATTTAAGGCATCGCCCAAAATCGTGCCAAACGTCGTTTTCTGCTCCTCTGCGGGCATGGGCGCTTCGCGGTTGAACACCGCGTCTATAAATTCATCGTAGCTTTCCGAAGCGCTGCGGCAGTAGTACATGGCGCTGTAAATATCGGCACTGCGGTCGGTGAACGACGGGAACAAAAAGCCCAGCTGCGGCGCGGAAACAAGCCAATCGATATCGCGGTTGTGGAACGTATTTTCCGGCACGTCGTACCCCAAAACGGGCTTTGTCTGCTTCACGGGGCAGACGGTACACAGAACGTAATTATAGATATTCTCCGAGGCATCCTCCAGCGTTTCGCCGTCCTTTGCGCGGTACGGCACGTCGTATGTATCGTTCGCGAGCAAAATGAGATACGTACCCTCGGGTCTGTATGATGCGATAACTTTCTCAAAAAACATCCGTACAGCTTCTTCATCGGTAAGCTTTGAGTCGCGCAGCGCCATCAGCAGCCGGTGCTCATCGCTGTCAACGACCTGCGCAGTCGTAAACGGCATTTCGATGAGATTTTTGCCGAGCGTGCCGGAAAGCGTACGGCGCAGCACGGAAAGCATATTTTCGCATTCCTCCTGCGGCAGCAGGGAGAGCGGCTGGTCGAATTGCGAGACGATTTCCTGCTTTTCGTTGACGTAGCACCCGCGCACATGGGTGATATTGCTTTTATCCGCCCTGAATCGGCGGCGAATTTCCGAGATTTCTTTTTCGTTCATTTTGATATCCTCTTATTCTAAAGTCTAAAGAGTTTCGAGCTCTGCAGAGCTCGACCAAGGGCGCTGCCCTTGGATTCCGCCGCCTTTGAAAAGGCGGGCAAAACTTTTAACCGCCGTTGCCGCGGGCTGTGCAAAACTTTGCTATATCATTTTACCCGTTTGGTGCACACCTGTCAATTCACTTCTCCGTCCCAAAACCGTTGCGCGCGCCCAAAATCTGCGGTAAAATGATTTTATAATTTCAAATTTTCTCCGAAAGGATTTTTAGTATGTCCACCTCACAACCTACCCCTGTCCGCGGGCGGTTCGCGCCCAGCCCCTCGGGGCGCATGCACCTTGGCAACCTTTGCTGCGCGCTTCTTGCGTGGCTTTCCGTGCGCAGCCAAAACGGCGAGATGCTCCTGCGCATCGAAGACCTCGACCCCGACCGCTGCACACGCGAAAAAGCCGAGCTTTTAATGGACGATCTAACATGGCTCGGTCTCACTTGGGACGAAGGCCCCGGCCACGAGCGCACCCACGCCCCCTACTACCAAAGCGCGCGCCGCGAGCTATACGAATCGGCGTTAAGTGAACTCCGCGCCAAAAACGATGTTTACCCATGCTTTTGCACCCGCGCAGAGCTGCACGCGGTCTCCGCGCCCCATGCGGGCGATGGCACGTTCCGCTACCCCGGTTTATGCCGAAATTTGACGCCCGCCGAAGCCGAAGAAAAAAGCCGCACGCGCCGCCCAAGCTTGCGTTTTCGCGCACCGGATGACACTGTCACGTTTGAAGATCTATACTGCGGCCCGCAAAATATAAATGTTCAGTCCACGTTCGGCGATTTCATCGTGCGCCGCAGCGACGGCGTGCACGCGTACCAGCTCGCCGTCACCGTAGACGATGCTTTAATGGGCGTGACGGAAGTCGTCCGCGGGCGTGACTTGCTCCCTTCCACCGGCTGCCAAATTCAGCTCTTTCACGCACTCGGCCACACACCGCCGCACTACGGGCACATTCCGCTGCTCGTCAATCGCGACGGCCGCCGTTTAAGTAAGCGCGAGCACGACCTCGACATCGGCGTTCTGCGCACGCGTTTCACGCCCGAAGAACTCCTCGGCCGCATGGCAAATTTACTTGGTTTCCTCGACCGCCCGGAAAAAATCACTCTAACAGAACTCATCCCGGTCTACAAAGCGTGGTATGAAACCGCCGACACGCCGAAATTTCCGAAAAATTGCGTTGTCCCCGACAATTTCGCCATAAAATAGCCCGCAAATTTTCCATCGCTCCCCATAATTTTGATTGACGCTTATTTGTATATATAGTATGATTTTATTTGATATATGAATTTATTTTTCATAAATTTGTTACGATTGGGGAAGTTTACATGAAAGTCAATATCGGTACATATTCTTTCGGCGGCATCGCGAGCTATCTCGGCCTCGGGCCCACGCTGCTCGATAAATTCAAGACCATCGCGTCCCTCGGCTTTACGGGCGTCGAGCTGCTGCCGGTCGACCTCGATAATGACATGGAGGACATCAAAAAATGGCTGAAAGAGACCGGCCTTGAGGTTGTCTCCATCCACGCAGAGCCGACAGAAGAGATCGTCAAAAAGATTGCCGAGCTCGGCGGCAAGGCCGTCATCTGGGCAGGCACGCCGTTCTGCAACAAGGCAGAAGCCGTCGAAGTCGCGCACAAGCTCGACGAAATGGCAGAAATGGCAGAGCCATACGGCATCAAGATCGGCTACCACAACCACAGCCAGGAATTCTTCATGGATGAGGGCAAAACGCTGCTTGAGCACCTGCTTGACAACAGCACAAAGTGCTACTCGCAGCTCGACTGCGGCTGGGCACAGAACGGCGGCTGCTATCCGCCTTCGTTTATCCGCCGCTATAAAAACCGCTTCGTCGCCATCCATGTAAAGGAAAACAGCAAGGTGCAAGGCCCCGGCCCGAGACCGGCTTCCCGCCACGCGGCAGAAGAGGCAGGCCACGCCAATCCGTTTGCCAACGTCAAGGAAATGCCGCTTGAAGAGCGCCAGAAGATTTTGGACGGCTTCAACGCGCACATGAACAGCCCCGAGGGCAAGAAGCGGTTTGAGGTACAGTGCCCCATGGGCGCGCCGGCGTCCAACATGAACTGGCAGGACATCAAAGACGCACTCGACGAGCAGGACTTTGAAGCGTTCTGGGTCGTAGAGCGCGAAGGCTTCTACGACGAGCACGACAAGTGCATCGCCGACGACGCAAGGTGGATCAAAGAAAACATCCACTAAATTTCATACACAAGAAAAAAGGACTTCTTTTCGGAAGTCCTTTTTGCTGTCTTTAAGTTGTTTACGCCGCCTTCTTATGACGTCCATGCTTTTCCATAAACGCCGGCAACGCTTCCATGCCCTGCGGCGTAACGGGGCGCACCCATTTGCCGGAGTACATGTGCCGCTGCATCAAAATGAGACGGATCGGCTCGTCGATATAGCAGCACGCAAAAACAACAAGGAACGGCGCTTTCCACACAAGGCCCGTCAGGCACACCAGCGGCAGCACCATCGCGTACATAAACGCAATTTCGCGGATTGTGCCGAACGCCGCGTCGCCCGCGGCTCTATACGTATCGTTCTGCACCCAGTTACACATGCGAATAACCGCCGCCACGCAGTAAATCATCAGCATGTGCGAACCGATCTCCATCGATTCGCCGGAAAGACTCATCGCGGAAAGCAACGGCTTGTGGATACCGAGCAGCACCAAACATACGCACAAAATCGTGCCGCCGCACAAGAACACAAGGCGTTTTGCGCGCTCGTAGGCTGCGTCCAACTCGCCGGAGCCCACGCATGTGCCGACTAAAACGGAAGCCGCATTTGAGAAACCGGCAAAGAAGCTGATGACCATGCCCTCCAGCGTGCGGAACACCGCGATGGCCGCGATGGCCTGTTCGGACTGTCTGCCCAAAACAACGTTGATAACCATGTTGCCCACGCCGATGAGCACTTCGTTGCAGATGATGGGGAAGCACTTGACGAAGTAGATTTTTACCTGCTTCTTATTCCAGCGGAAATGCTTTTTAAAGTGGAACAGATACGGGTACTTCTGCGCACGCGCCAAAATCAAAATGACCAAAACGTTGATAACCGCCGCCAAGGATGTTGCCAGCGCCGCGCCGCGCACGCCCATCTCCGGCAAGCCGAACTTTCCGTAAATGAATACCCAGTTAAGAAAAATATTTGATGCTACCGAGGCGATTGACGCAAACAGCGGGATGCGCACGCGCTCCGTAGAACGCAGCAGAGCGCTCATCGCCATGGAAAACACCTGCACGGGGTAACCGAAGCCGATGATGCGCAGATATTCCGCACCAATAACCTGAATGTTCTCCTTATCCGTATAGAGTTTCATCACGGTTTCCGGCGCAAAAATCGCAAAGGCGCCGAATGTAAGCCCCACGATCATCATGCAGGTCAGCGTCAGGCCGTAGGAATGGTCGATGCCGTCGTCATCCTGCGCGCCCCAATACTGCGAGAAAAACAGCATACCGCCGCCGAAAAAGCCCCAGTAGCCCGCAAACATCAGCGAGGAAAACTGTGCGCAAAGGCCCACCGCGCCCACGGTCGTTTCGCCCAGCGGCGCGATCATCATGGTGTCAATCATGCTGCCGGTTGTCGTCAGCATGTTCTGCAAAGCCACCGGGATCGCGATGATCGCAAGATTTTTCAGAAATTGTTTCCACGCAAAGCGTGTCTTCGTTTTCATTGTATTTTCTCCCCAAAACTCTAAAATTCGGCCCGCAAACCCCGCAGTGCCGCTTGTGAATCAGTATACCGTATTTCGCGACAAACTTCAATCCTTATTCCGCCGAATTTCCCTGCTTTTTATAACAATCCCGACATGTTTTCAACCGCTTTAAAGCACGCCCACAAAGCAAAAATTGACCCCCTGATGCCCATAAAGCAATGACGGAGGAAATGTCGGCTTCATGGGCCTTCAGGGGGTCGGCAAGTGTAGCTTGTTTATTTTGTTGTGCGCAGAGGCTTTACTTTTTCGGCTGAATCAGCGGGTGGAAGCACATGACCTTTCTGACATCGTTCAGATAGGTTTCGCCCGGGCGCGATTTTCTGCATTCGTCCGTCGCATAGGGGCAGCGCGGTGCGAACTTGCAGTAGGTGATGGAATATTCCTTAGACTCCATATCCGGCAACGCCATGTCGTCATCCGCCCACTTGTCGCCGATACGCGGCACAGCGCTCATCAAAAGCTCAGTGTACGGGTGTGCAGGCTCGTCCATGATCTCCTTGGCCGGGCCGTACTCAATGAGACAGCCGCGGTACAGCGTTGCAATGTAATCGGATACATAGTACGCCGTGGAAAGGTCATGGGTAATGTAGATAAAGGAGACCTTGTACTTATCCTTCAGCTCCTTGAACAGGTTGACGATGTTCATTTTCATGGAAGCATCGATAGCCGCAACCGGTTCGTCGGCAATAATCAACTTCGGACGGGTGATAAGCGCACGTGCAATGGAAACACGCTGCAGCTCGCCGCCGGAGAACTGGGTGGGGTATTTGCCCTTTACGACCGCCAGTGAGAGACCGACGCTCTTCAGGGCGTCATCTACAAGGTTTGTAGCTTCTGCTTTGTTTTTCGCAATGCCAAGGCGCAGCGCCGTGTTGAACAGGTAAGAGTCTACCGGCTTACGTGCGGAGAAAGACTCATACGGGTTCTGGAAAATCGGCTGCACTTCCAGCTTGAACTGCTTTGCGTTGTAGCTTTTCTTATCGCGGTAAGATTGGCCGTCCAGCACGATGTCGCCCATATCCGGGTTGTGCAGACGCAGAACCATCTTACACAGTGTGGACTTGCCGCAACCGGATTCGCCAACGACGGAGAGGATGACCGGCTTATCGTTGTCGATGGAAAGCGTAACGTCGTCAACCGCAACAAGCTTTTTGCCACGAATCATACCGCCTACGCGGAAGATTTTGCTGACGCCCTTGATTTCAAGCAATTTATCAGCCATTCTTCTCTCCCTCCTTCTTCAGCAAATGGCAGGCTGCAAAGCGGCCCGGCTTAACTTCAATGAACTCCGGAATCTCCTGACGGCAACGATCCGTAGCATGCGGGCAGCGTGCTGCGAAACGGCATCCCGGAGGCGGGTTCTTCAGTGCCGGCGGACGACCCGGAATACCGACCTTCTGGCTCTTATCGCCAACGCGCGGCAGGGAGTCAACCAGCATCTTCGTGTACGGATGGATCGGGTCATTAAAGATCGCATCGGTCGGGCCAAGCTCGATGATGCTGCCGGAATACATGATCGCCATGCGGTCCGTAATCTGATAATGCACGCCCATATCGTGGCTGACGATGACCATGGTGTTCTTGAGTTGCTTCTGCAAGCGCATCAGCATTTTCAAAATACCCTTCTGCACAACAACGTCCAGAGCGGTGGTCGGTTCGTCGGCAAGCACGACATTCGGGGACATAAAGGTCGCAAGCGCGATGATAACACGCTGGCGCATACCGCCGGAAAGCTGGAATGGATAAGATTCCAAAATATCCGGGGAAAGATTCAGCTCCTCGAGGTATTTTGCAACACGTGCGAGGGTCTGCTCTTTCGTTTCGTTCTTGCGGTCTTCCTGCGGGATAGAATCCAAAAACTGCTTTTTCAGGCGAACGATCGGGTTCAGAACGCTCTGCGCGGCCTGCGGAACGTAAGAGATATTGTTCCACCAGGTCTTCTGAATGTTTCCGGATTCATAAGAAAAGGATTGTCCATTCTTTTCGCCGCTGAGGATAACCTTACCTTTGTCGATCTCCAGCGGGAACTCGATAATATCGTAGAGGGTCTTCAGCAGTGTGGTCTTGCCGCAGCCGGATTCACCGGCGATGCCGAATATCTCGTTATCGTGGATCTCAAAGTTCAGGTCGTTAAGGACGTGAACGTCACCGTCGATGAGCTTGTAAGAAGTGGACAGATTTTCGACTTTTAACATATTCGTTACCTGCCTCTCTTCATGGATAAGTAATCGTTATAGCCCGTAATGAGTAAGAACAGGCCGACAAACAGAATAACCGTTGCAACGATCGGTGCGCCGATCCAGAGATACTGCTTGTTGAAAATTGCGTTGTAGCTTCTTGCCCACTGAATCATGTTGCCGAGGGAGACAAGGTTGCCGGGGGAAAGACCCAGAACAGCAAGGCTCGACTCGGAACCGATAGCGGAAAGCGTAGCGTTCATAAAGTTGGAGAGTGACCAGGTCAGCGCATACGGCAGAATCTCGGTCACAACGATCTGCACCGTGCTTTCACCGGAGAACTTCGCCGTGTGGATAAAGTCGCGCTCTTTAATGCTCAGCGCCATGGAACGAATCTGGCGGCTCGGCCAAGCCCATGCGAACATGGCAAGCACAAGAGCCATCACGATCGTGGTGGAGCTGCCCTTCATCAGGGAGGTCATCATGATGAGGATCGGCAGAGACGGAATAACAACGAACGTATCCGTAACAATCATCAGCACGCGGTCTAAAAGGCCACCGGCAAAACCGGAAAGCAGACCGACAAAAACACCGACAACCGTGCCGAGGAATGCCACGATGAGACCGATGACGAGCGAGTTGTGGATAGCTTCAATCAGCAGCCACACAACGTCCTGACCCATGCTGGTAGTGCCTAGCCAGTGTTCTGCGGAAGCACCCAGCTTATTCGGGTAGGTATTGAACGTGAACGGGTTCACGTGCGGTACATAGTAAACAACGAAACCGATGATAAAGAATATCAGGGTCACGATAAGACCGAACTTCAGGCGGAAGTTGGCTGCTTTCCAAAATTTTGCAAATTTTTTCATTACAACTTCCCTCCTTATCAACCGTAACGAATTCTCGGGTCGATGAACGGATATATAAGGTCAACAACCAACGTCGCCGTGGAAATCGCCACGATGGAAATCGTGATACATCCGAGGATCATGTTGTAATCGGACTGCAAAATCGCATTCTGGATCAGCGTACCGACACCCGGGTAACCGAAGATGATTTCTGTCATGATGGAACCGCCGAAGACGCCGCCAAGGCTCATGGCCAAAGCCGTAATCTGGGTCAGGATGGAGTTACGGAAAACGTAGCTCGCACCGATCTTCGCTTCGGAAATGCCGCGGTAACGTGCATATAAAACGAAGTCTTCTTCTGCAGTCGTGCCGGCAAGGGACTTCATAGAGATAATCCACCAGCCTGTGCCGAGCAGAAGCATGGAGATGCCCGGCAGAACAGACGCTTTCAGAAGCGAACCGAGCCACTGTGCGAACGTGCCGCGGGTAAGCAGCGTTGTCTGGATTGGGAACCAGCCGAGGACGAACGCGAAGACAATCTGCAGAACAAGAGCGACCAGGAAGTACGGGATCGGGTAAATGCAGATCGCGATGCCTTCAAGGATTTTAGAGGATGTCTTGTTCTTGCGGAAACCTGCAAGCAAACCGATGAAGTTGCCGATGATCCATGCAAGCAGCGTGGTGGTCAGGGACAAACCGAGGGTGTACGGCAGGTTACGACCGATAATAGAGGTAACCGGCTCCGGATAGCTCATCAAAGACGGGCCAAAGTCAAACTGCAAAAGGCCATGCAGCAGGAAGTAGCCATACTGCTCAAGAAGAGTGCCATCGAGACCGAATTGAATTCTAAGTTGTTGACGTAGCGCTTCCATTTCTGCCGGATCCATGTTGCCGGAACGGGATTGCATCTGGGCGATCATGTTCTCAACAGGATCAGAAGGGAACATACGCGGGATGAAGAAGATGAACGTAACGCCGATCAAGATCGTCAACGCCCACGCAAGGATACGCTGTAAAAAGAATGTTTTGAATTTCACAGCCACACTTCCTTATCTTATAGACAAATTACAACAGGATATTTCGGGAAATGAGAAAGAGGATGACGGACGTGGTCATGGGTATTCGGCACACGCCCTCATCCTCTTCAGATCATTTCAGATTAGTGCTATTGGATTTTCTCCAAGTATTCAAGCTATCAAATTAGCCCTGAACCGGCTGAATGTTCGGCAGCATGTACTTGAAGCAGCTCCACCACCACCACGGACCGTTATAAGCGTTCTCGGAGTTCGGGTAGCCTTCCCAGTATGTGCTGTTGGTCGGAACGAACTTTGTGCCGTTCGTGAAGTTGATAGCCGGCATTTCCTTAACAGCTTCCTTCAGGAATTCCTGATGCAGCTCATAGGATCTGTCGCTGGTCGGGTCGGTGTTCGCAAGCTCGGTGAGGATCTTATCAACAGTCTCATCGTTCCAACGAGCGCCCTGACCGGAACCGGTCTCACCAAGCGGCTTAATGAGGCGGCTGTCCCAACCGCTGATAGCGGAGTAGAAGTCCTTCAAGATACCGCCGGACGGCCAGTAACCTGCAAGATAGTAGTTGCCCTGGCCACCGTCAACGTCCCAAGTAGCGGAGCTCTTGGAAACGATGGTGCAATCGAGGCCGAAAGCCTGCAGCTGGTTGTAAGCAGCCTGAACGCCGCGGCCAGCCTGTGCTTCTGTATCAGCGAGGTAGCTGAGTTCGAGTGTAAACTTGGAACCGTTGAAGTACCAGCCGTCGTCCTTCTTCTCAAAGCCGGCCTTGATGAGGAGCTTTTCGGCTGCTTCTGCATCGTGCTTCCACCAGCCTGCGCCGAACATATCGATGAGCTCTTCGTCGGTGCCGGTTACGCCGGTCTTCTCCGCCATGCGCTTTGCATAGCCGGTGTCGTACGGCTTAATGGTGGTGCCATCGCCGAGGTCAAGCTCGAAGTTTTCAAGCCAATCCTGCATCGGGATGGTGTAGGTGTCCTGCAGATACTTCGTGTTGTTCATCAGCGGGATCGGGGCCGCACGGCCTGCGCCCTGGAAGATGTTCATGGAGATCTGGTCGATATCGAGTGCAAGGGTGATAGCCCAACGGAAGTCGGCGTTATCATACGGAGCGCCCTGACCCTGAGAGAACACGAGGCCCTTTGCGCCCGGGTCGTCAGCGGTTGCGAACGGGAATTCGCTGTACCATGCGGAGATCTTATCGTTCTGGCCCTGCATAGCTTCAAGCTCTTCCATCGTAACTTCGGCCAGCACGTCAACTTCGTTGCTGACCATCTGCATCTGTCTGGAAGCAGAGTCGCCAAGGTAACGGAACCATACGTACTTAGCCGGAACCTGGTCTGCGGTGTAGCCGTAGTGGTCTGCGCCCACAATACCAAGGGTGCTGTCCTGCCAGTCGTCACGGAGCTTGTAGAGAATCCAGTCGCCGTTCGGGTCATAGTCATCTACGGTGTACGGGCCTGCTACGACCGGCTGCTCGTCCTTATAGGTCGTAACGTCAGCCTGCTGGGAGTAAATGTGTTCCGGAACGATGCGGTAATCGGTGCCCCATACGGTGATGCCGTAACGCTGCGTAAAGCGCGGGAAGGATTCCTTCATCGTGAACTTAACGGTGTAATCGTCAACCTTCTCAACCTTATCGATGTAGAGGTTGGTTGCGGCGGAAGCACCGATCTTATCGTTTTCTTTGATCATGTTGAACGTGAAGACAACGTCATCTGCGTTCAGGTCTTCGCCGTCGGACCACTTAAGGCCCTGACGGATCTTGACGGTCCATTCCGTAAAGTCTTCGTTCGGCGTGCCCATGTCGGCTGCAACTTCAGGATACTGCTCACCTGCAACGGTGTCCATTTCCCAAAGATGTGCGCTCATCAGCTGATGAATACCAAAGCCCATGGTCGTACCGCTCATGTAGCTGTTGAACTGACCCGGAGTGTCGGTCGGAGTCTGGGTCTCAACGACAAGCGTTTCGTCGCGGTTTGTGCCAACTGCCGTAACCTGACCTGCGGCGGCATTCGTGCCGGAGCCGGTAGATTCGGAAGCAGAAGACTCACCCGCGGTGCTGCTGGTGCTGTCGGTGGAGCCGGAGGATGCTGCACTGCTTGTGCTGCCGCCGCCACCGCAGCCGCTCAGGATGCCAGTGACGAGCATGGCCGCCGACAGAAGAACAGCTAAGGTCTTTTTCTTCATAATACAATACCTCTCTTGTTTTGTGAACCTGCGGTTCATAATGTGTTGAGATCACAAAGCATACCCCACTTTGTGATCCCCGGTGTTTTGAATTCCTGCAAATCGCAAAATTTATAGGAATCCCGCCATGAACTTTGCTTCGCAAAATTCATGACCCCCTATTTATCTTACAGCGCTTGTCCGTTCACCGATATACCTTTCCCCCACACGCTCGCCTTTTTAGCATCCGGTACGGCGATGTGTGCATTCCGCTGAAAGCGGCGGTATTTAGAACATTCAAGCTCTGCGATAGCGCCGATCTATTGCTCCATAGCCGAAGACCCACGCTAATAAATAGCTTTAAACTGTAGAACCAAGTGAAAAATAACCAAATTTTAATTCCGTTCTCGTTTTTTTATGTACATAGAATAACACCGCGTTCACGATTTGTCAATAAGTTTTCAAAAACTTTTCAGTATTTTCTATAAATATTTTTAATAATGTTACTTTTATAATGCCATATACAACGAAAAGTGCATTTTGGGGAGCAATGTGAAATCGGTTTCCCATTTTAAAATTATGTAATTTTAATACGCTTATATGCTTTTGTGCACTTTGATATTCCAATGCCCATAAATCGGCGATTTGTGGGCATTTTCAATAGTTTCAATTACAAACATTTCGTTTTCATCCGCTACTCATTCTAATTTCATCAATATTATGTTTACTATTTCTATTTATTTTAAACCGATGTTGTCTATACTGCCCTACAACACCCGAAAAAAGGGTAAAAAAACGGCTGTCGCACCCGGCACACCGTTCTTTTCACCCTATATCCTTTGTCCTGTGGCTTATACTCTGTTTTATAGGTCTCCATTCTATACACCTATATTCTTATAAGTGTACATTTCGGCGACTGAAACCGTTTCGGCATTTTTACCACCGGCTTCTCTGAATTCACCCCGGCAAACGAGCACCGCAGTATAGAAAACTTAACGCATGTTTGGAAGCTAAGCGCCCGGCTTTCCCTTTTATACTTTAAATCATAATTTCCACTATTTTTCTCAAATACTTTTCAAATTCTTGTAAACTGTGTTATAATGGTAAAAATACTTGGCCGAAAGGCCGCTTTGCGCAATATACATGGATATTGCACAGGAGGTAAAGTTGTATGGAACAGAAAAAAGATTGGGTGAAGGATCTTATCGTGTATCAGGTCTACCCGCGCAGCTTTCAGGATTCTAACGGAGACGGTATCGGCGATATTCCCGGCATTTTAAGCCGCCTTGACCACCTTTCGGCGCTCGGCATCAACGCGCTGTGGCTCTCGCCCGTGTTCCGCTCGCCGAATGACGACAACGGCTACGACATTTCCGGGTACCGGGAGATCATGGACGAGTTCGGCACCATGGAAGATTGGGACGCGCTGTGTACAGAGTGCCACAAGCGCGGCATCAAGGTCATTATGGACCTCGTCGTGAACCATTCCTCCGACGAGCATCCGTGGTTCCTCGAATCCAAAACCTCGCGCGATAACCCCAAAAGCGACTACTACATTTGGCGCGACCCGAAAAACGGCAAGGAGCCGAACAACTGGGCCTCCGTTTTCGGCGGCAGCGCGTGGGAATTTGTACCGGAGCGCGGGCAGTATTACTACCATCTGTTCTCCAAAAAGCAGCCCGACCTTAACTGGGCAAACCCCGCGCTGCGTGAAGAAATCTTCTCCATGATGGAGTGGTGGGTGAAAAAAGGCGTGGACGGCTTTAGAGTGGACGCCATCAGCTACCTTGATAAGCCGCAGGATTTCCCGGATTCCGCAGAGCCGCCGCAGCCGGACGGCTATTCGTTCAGTTCGAGTCTCATCAACGGTCGCCCCGGCACGCACGCCTATATCCGCGACATGAACCGCCGCGTGTTCTCGCCATATAACGTCATGACCGTGGGCGAAGTGGCGTCGAAAAACGCCGAGGAGCTCGCCCGCTACGTCAACACCGACCGCGAGGAGTTCGATATGGCCATCCCGTTCGTCGCGCCGATCGTCGAGATCAACACGTGGTCGCCGAAAAAAATGAAGCAGGATATTCAAAACGACTACGACGCCTTAAAGGAAAACGGCTGGTGGGCGCGGTTTTTCAGCAACCACGATAAGCCCCGCCAGGTCTCGCTCTATGGCAACGACAAGGAATACTGGGAGGTTTCCGCCAAAATGCTCGCAATGCTGCTGCACTCCCTGCCCGGCACGCCGTTCGTGTATCAGGGTGAAGAGATTGGCATGACGAACATGCGCTTCCCGTACATTGAAGATTACAACGACCCCGATGCAAAAAACACCTACCACCAGCACATTTTGGCGGGCGACACGCCGGACGTGGCCTTAAAAGAGGCGCAGATGATCTCCCGCGACAATGCCCGCACGCCGATGCAGTGGAACGCAACCGAAAACGCCGGCTTCACAACAGGCAAGCCGTGGCTCGGCATCAACCCGAACTACACAAAGATCAACGCGGAAAACCAGAAAAACGACCCGCACTCCATTTTCAGCTGCTACAAAGCGCTCATCGCACTGCGCAAAAGCAGTCCCGCGCTCTCACGCGGCGACCTCGAAATTCCGGAAACCGGCTCCGATACGCTGTTCGCCCTAAAGCGCAGCTATAACGGCGAAACTCTGCTTTCTTTCCACAATTTCTCCGCCGAACCGTCGAAAATCCCCGCCGCGCTCGTTCCGCAGAACGGCGAAGTGCTGCTCTCCTCCTACGACCGCGAGGGCGGCTACATCGGCCCCAATCTGCGCCCGTATGAATCGGTGATTTTCCGCGTATAACGGAGGTGCAGCATGACAATCACGGGTTAAAAATCCATGCGAACACAACCTGTCATGCTGTTTTTGCCCCCAAAATGAAACTATGCGAACAGAGATTGTGCGTGTTTTGATTTTTTAATTCCCTTCTAATTCAACGATTATCCCTGTAATTTAACGAATGCCTCTGTGATTTAACGATTACCTCAGCCGTTTAACGAGTATGACGGTACATGAAGCCTCAATCCACATAAAACGCACAAACCCCGCCGCAGAATTGCCCTGCCGCGGGGTTTACTCATGTGCTGAAACAACCGAAAAGCCCTATTTCAAGCGGTTTTTGGGCACAGAAAAAACCCACCGTAATTCTATCAGAATTACGGTGGACTTATGGTGGACCCGGAGGGATTCGAACCCTTGACCTCTGCGTTGCGAACGCAGCGCTCTCCCAGCTGAGCTACGGGCCCATATTCTGTTCAACAGCAAACATTATAACACAGTCTTTCAAAAAAATCCAGTCCTATTTTTTATTTTTCGCAATTTTCTGTATGCAAAAAGGGCCGACCGCTTTGGGCCGACCCTTTCCTCACAAATTATTCGTTTATTTTGCCGCTCATGATATCGAAACGCAGTCGATCGTGCCGCGGGATGGTCCAATCGGCCATATAGCCGAAATCGGAGAGGGCACGCGAGGAAAATCACACACCGCCGCCGGCTTCTTTGCTGATGGCATCGATGAAGGCAGGGATGAGCTGCTTTTTGCGGGAGACAACACCTTTAAGCCAGATGGTGCCCGCTTTCGGCGCACGGCCGAAGGCATCTTCAACGAGCATATCGGCAGACTCGCCGTAGCACATGAGGCGCGTGGACTCCTCGATGATATTCGTCAGCATGAAGAACATCATGGAGAGGCCGTGCTCGCGGCAGGACTTTTCGAGGTACGGGCGCAGGCGGCGCTCCAGCTCATCGAGCTCGGAGCCGCTCATGCTGTTGATCTGGCCGACGCCGAACGTGACATCGCCGAACTCGAACTTCTTGTAATCCTGATAGAAAATTTCTTCCGGAGTCTTATCCTTGAGGTTGCTGCCTGCGGTAAACATTTCGATACCGAAGCTCTGGCAATCGATGCCCGCAATGGCACTGAGTGCTTCCGCTGCGGCGCGGTCCAGCATGGTACAGGTAGGCGAACGGAACATGAGCGTATCGGACAAAATGGCGCTGCACAGAAGACCCGCGATCTGCGGCGGAACCTTAAAGCCCTTTTCTTTATAAATGGAATAGATGATGGTCGCCGTGCATCCGACGGGCTCGTTGCGGAAATACACAGGCGCCATCGTCTCGAGGGAGCCGATGCGGTGGTGATCGATGATTTCCAAAATTTCTGCGTTTTCGATGTTTTCAACCGCCTGACTGCGCTCATTGTGATCGACTAAGATGACGGAGCGCTTGCGGATGCCAAGCAAGTTACGGCGGGAGATCATGCCGACGTACTTGCCGTTTTTATCGATAACCGGGAAATCGCGAATGCGGGTGTTCTGCATGGTATCTTTAATGGCATCGGTGTAATCGCTCGGGGTGAACGTGACGAGATCTTTCGTACGCATAAACGCCTTAACGGGCATGCACTGGCTGATGCGGTGCGCAACGGTGTACGTATCAAGCGGCGTAGTAAGCACGGCGCAGTTATTGTCGCGCGCGAGCTTCTGGATGCTGCGGGAGACCTCTGCGCCGAGGCAGACGAGGATACAGCCCGCGCCGGACTCAATGGCGGAAAGCTGCGATTCGTAACGGTTGCCGGTGATGACCATGTCGTCCTTTTCGATGTAGTTTTCCATGACGTCCGGGTTTGCGACGGCAATGACAACGTTGCCGTGCTCGAAAACGGCATCGGGGTCGCCGACGAGCATTTTGGCTTCCAGCGTTTCCAAAATGTTGCAGTACGGCGTTTTGGCCTTTGCAATCATGGTGCTGTCCTGATTTTCCATGTAGGACGTGGCAATGTCGTTGATGGTGATGATGCCGTCTAACACGTTGTTTGCATCGACGATGGGCAGCGTGACGGCGTTCATCTCCGCCATCATGCTCCATGCTTTTTTCATGGAAATGCCCTCGTTGATGCCGGGAATTTTGCGGATCTCCATATCGCGCACGCGGGTGCCAATGTTGTTGACGTAGGTCGGCTGGCGCATGCCGAAGCGCTGGAGGACGTAGCTTGTCTCGGAGCTGATCTGCCCGGCGCGGGCGGCGACATAGTGATTTCCGTCATTTTCTTTATTTTTAACGTCCGCGTAGGCGATCGCCGAACAAATGGAATCGGTGTCGGGATTGCGGTGGCCTAAAACATAGACTTCTTTTCTCTCGCTCATGCGTATACCCCACTCAAGGTAAAATGTTGTTTTTAGTATAGCACAGATTTTCCGAAAAAGAAAGAAAAAGCGAACGGCCGAGGGAAATTTTTGTACACCGTTCGCAATGTTTTCAGTTTTTATTTTTTGTCAAGGATACGAACGGGCACAAAATTACAGCTTGGCATATTGCAGCTTGCGTTTACAGGTCTTTCTGCATGATATAGTCGTTCATCACGAAGCCGCTGCCGATGTCGGTAACGACGGCGTCCGTTTGATGAAAACCGAAGTATTTGTAGACTTCGATGGCGTGAAAATTCTTTTTGTTGACGGTGAGATAGATTGCGGGGAGCTTTTCCGCCTGACAGAGCGTTTCGATGAAATCGAACGCGGCGCGCGGCAGGCCGCGGCTGCGATGAGCGGCGGAAACGTAGAGCTTGCTCAGGAACATTTTGCCCTCTTTGTGCGGCACAAGGCCGATGAAGCCCGCAGGCACGCCGTCGTCGAGCATCATATAATAGACGTAGCCCTCGCTTTCCATCTGGCGGTGGATGGCCGGGACGGACTGGAATTTTTCGATCATGTAATCTGTGGACGCAACGCCGTTGATGCAGTCGTAGGTCTCGTGCCAGATGGGTGCGGCGATCTCGGCTATTTTTTCAATCTGTTCTTCTTCCGTGACTTTGATAAAGGTAACTGCCATTTTTAACTCAGCTTTCTTTGTAGTTTCCGAGGAACGAGAAGCGGGGCATCTCGTCGGAGAGGGCGCAGATGAGCGCAAGTGTCTGCACATCGTGAACATTCCCGGTGAAATCGAGGTAGAAGTCATACTCGAAATTGCGCTCCGGGATGGGGCGGGATTCGATTTTTGTGAGGTTCAGGCCGAGCAGAGCGAAACGCTCCAGCGTATGGCACAGCGAGCCCGGGGTGTGCGGCAGAGAGAAGCACAGGCTGATCTTTTCCGCGTCTTCGGGTAACACGGCTTCACGCGAAATAACGATGAAGCGCGTGCAGTTGTTATCGGTATTCTGGATATCGGCGGCGATGACTTCGAGGCCGTATTCCTCCGCCGCCTGCGCGGAGCAGACTGCGCCGACGCCTTCGGGACGGGTTTCGGCGATGAATTTTGCGGCGGCCGCCGTGTTGGAATAGGCTTCGGTTTCGATGTCGTGTGCCGCGAGATACGCACTGCACTGCACGAGGGCCTCATGCTTCGAGAGCACCTTTTTGACCGCACCCGTCCCCTTTGCGCGGCACAGGCAGTGGCGCACGGGAATATCCGCCGCACCGACGATGAACATGCGGTGCTTCATGATGAGGTCATAGACCTCAGAGACACTGCCGGCATCGGAATTTTCGACCGGCACCACGCCGTAATCGCCCGCGCCGTTATGGACAGCTTCAAAAACATCGCGGAAGCCGGGCAAAAAGATCGGCTTCTGCCCCGGAAACAGGCGCAGGGCGGCGCTGTGGGAAAACGCGCCCGCCGCGCCCTGACAAATGACACGCGGGTCAGCTTTTAATGTCTTTGGGGAATTTTGCTCGAGGTCGCGCAATACCCCGCCGCTTTTCAGCATATTGTGCTGGCGGGCGCGACTGATGCTCATGATGGCGCTGTAAAGCGCGACGGCGCTGTCGCCGTACTCACCGGCTTCTTTTTTAACGCGGTCTAAAATGACCTGCTCGCGGGCGGCATTTAAGACGGGAATGCCCGCCTTGCGCTTGATCTCCGCGACGCGCTCTGCGCACTGCATGCGCTCCGTGAAAAGCTTTAAAAGCTCTTTATCAATGCGGTCTATATCGTTGCGAACCGGCAAAAGCAGTTCATCAAAGGACTTATTTTCACTCATTTTGCTCGCTCCTTTCTATTCTCTTTAACGCAGCAAGTCCATCAGCGCCAAGGCTGCCGCAGCTTCCGCCACAGGGATGGCGCGCGGGACGATACACGGGTCATGGCGGCCGTGGATGGTTAAATCGGCGTTTGTTTTCGTGGTGAGATCGACCGTATGCTGTTCACGGCCGATGGACGGCGTGGGCTTGACGGCGATGCGGAATAGAATCGGCATGCCCGTTGTGATGCCGCCCAAAATGCCGCCCGCGTTGTTCGTTTTCGTGCGGACGAGACCATTTTCGTCGTAGTAAAACGCGTCGTTATTTTCGCTGCCACGCATACAGGCAACATCAAAGCCCGCGCCGAACTCCACACCTTTGACGGCGGGGATGCCGTATAAAATCGATGCAAAGACATTTTCGATGCCGCCGAACATAGGACTGCCGATGCCCGCCGGGACACCGACTGCGGCGCACTCGATGATGCCGCCGATGCTGTCTGCGTCCAATCGCGCGGCTTCGATCTCGGCGCGCATTTTTTCTTCGGCCTTGGGGGAATTGACCGCAAAAAAGCGGGTATTTAAGGCATTTAAGTCGTCTTTTGAGACGTTTACGGGATCGAACGGGGTATCTTTTGCGCTGCCGACCGCATAAGCGTGCGCGCCGATCGTGATGCCGCGGCGCTCTAATATCTGGCGGCAGACGGCGCCTGCGAACACGAGGCACGCGGTGAGACGACCCGAAAAATGCCCGCCGCCGCGAATGTCGTTTGCGCCGTTGTAGCGGACAGACGCGGTGTAATCGGCATGGCCGGGACGCGGGTGAATTTTTAAATCGGAATAATCCTTCGAACGCGTATTGGTGTTCGCGATGATAGCCGCGAGCGGCGCGCCTGTTGTGACGCCGTTGAAGAGGCCCGAGAGCACCTGCGGCTCATCGGCCTCAAGGCGCGTGGTGGCGGTCTTGTCCTTGCCCGGTGCACGGCGCGCCATCTGCACGCGAATTTTTTCCATGTCTATTTTTTCGTTCGGCGGGAGATTATCGAGCACCACGCCGATTGCTTCCGTATGGCTGCCGCCGAAAATGGACAGCTTGATGTTTTCACCCCAGGTCGATGCCATCGGCGATCCCTCCTAAATGTTTATGATCCCGGAAAAATCCGGGGTAGGATTTTTTGATGCTTTCCGCGTCCGTGACGGTGACTGTGCACGCACAACCGGCGGCAGCGAGCGCCATGACGACGCGGTGGTCGTTCATGCCCTCGGCTTTGCCGCCCGTAAGCGCGGGCTTGCCGTGAATGATAAGGCCGTCCGGCACGGCTTTAATGTCTGCACCGAGGTTTTTGAGCGCCGCTTCCATGGCAAGCAGACGGTCACACTCCTTTAAGTGCAATCGCTCCGCGTGGGAAATGACGGTCTCGCCCTCCGCGAACGCGGCCGTGACGGCGAGCGCAGGCACCATATCGGGAATTTGCGCGGCGTTAATCGCGATGCCGTGCAGTCCGCGGTAGGGCTTATCTGTATTTTTGTTTTCAGCAACATAAACGCCGTTTTCTTCGGTGACAGAAAGCCCGAACTGCCGCCAGAGATGGACGCAGGCTTTATCGCCTTGCAGAGAGGTTTCGGAAAGGCCGAGCAGGCGGATAGGGCCGCCGGAGACAGCGGCTTCTGAGAGAAAAAACGCGGCCTGCGACCAATCACCCTCGACGGTATAGTGCTCTGCGCGGTACGTCTGCCCGCCGCAGATGTGCCAGCCGGTCTCGGTCTCCTCAATTTTAACACCGAAGCCCGCGAGCACCTCTATCGTCAAATCGATATAGCCTTTGGATTCGAGCGGGGTGGTCAGCGTAACGGTGGAATCCTTTTTGAGCAGCGGCAAAGCGAATAATAAACCGGTTATAAACTGAGAACTGATGTTGCCCGGCACGCGGAAATCGCCGCTTTGAAGCTTGCCCGTGATGTGAAACGGCAGACCGCCGGCAGTCTCGACCGTTACGCCGTGCTGCGGCAGAAGGTCTGTGTAAACGCCGATAGGGCGCTCGGGAAGTCTGCCGTGACCGACAAACGTCGCTTCGATGCCGAGGGCGGCGAAAACGGGGATGAGAAAGCGCAGCGTGGAACCGGATTCACCGCAATCGACTGTGACGCTTTGGGGTGCCGTGCCCGGCGCGATGCACAGCACGCCGTTTTCTTCCGCTTTCACCGTGCCGCCCATGGCGCACACGCCGTTTAATGTAGCTTCCATGTCCGCACTGTGGTCAATGGGCCCGACACGGCACGGCGTTTTGCACAGCGCCGCCGAAAGCAATGCGCGGTGCGCGGCACTTTTGCTTGGGGGAATGCGCACTTCGCCCTTAACGTGGGCGGGGCGGTAGGTCACCTCTGCCATAGTATCACCTTGTTTCTGCATAAATTTATCTCTCTATATTTGACATAAGGCAGCACGATGAGAATGATGCTGCCTTCCTAAAAATCAATTCAATTTTCTGCGGCGGTTCTGCTCGGCGGCGAGTTTATAGCGCAGTACGAGGTAGTTTCTGTCCACCGGGTGAATAACGCTTTCGCCGATCTGCTTTAAGAGGATCAGGTTGAGCGTTTTGCCAAAGCTTTTTTTATCGAGCGCGGTTGCTTCCACAACTTTGGCGAAATCAAACGCGGACTCGGTGGGCATGCCATAGCTTTCCAGCACGCGGCGGATACGCGCAGCGGTGCCTTTTTCCGTGACACCGAGGCTTTCACCCACTTCGCCCGCCATGACCATACCGATGCCGACGGCAAGACCGTGCGAAAGTGACGAGAAGCCCGTAAGCTTTTCGAGCGCGTGGCCGAATGTGTGGCCGAAGTTTAAAATCATACGCCGGCCTTTGTCGTTCGTGTCTTCCTCGACAAAGTGCTTTTTGCACAGCACGCAGCGGCAGATGGTTTCTTCCAAATGGTCGATGACTTGTCCCTGCTCCAATTTATCGAACAGCGCGGCGTCTGCGATGCAGCCGTATTTGATGACCTCGCCCATGCCGTCCGTGAAATAGGCATCGGGCAGCGTGGAGAGCGTTTTGGGATCGGCGAGGACGAGGCGCGGCTGATGGAACGCGCCGACGAGGTTTTTACCGAACGGCAAATCGACACCCGTTTTGCCGCCGACACTGGCATCTACCTGCGCCAAAAGGGACGTGGGCACCTGCACGAAATCCATGCCGCGCAGGAACGTTGCCGCCGCGAAGCCACCCATATCGCCCGCTACGCCGCCGCCGAGCGTGACAATGATGTCGCTGCGCGTGAAATCGTTTTCCGCAAGCGCTTCGTAAATCTGCATGACGGTGGAAAGCTGCTTTTGCGGCTCGCCGGCTTCAAAGACGAACTCCGCCGTGTGGATACCCGCTTTTTCAAGCGAAGCTTTTAGACGCTCGCCGTATATCGGGAAGACGTTCGTCTCGCTGACAATCATGGCGCGGCTGCCAGGACGGACGAGCGGGGCGATTTTTTCGCCCGCGCGGTCCAAAACGCCGTCTTCCACAATAACTTCATACGGTTTATCTGTTTTAATTTCGATCACCATTATCCGAATTTCTCCTTTTTTTCACGTGCGGAGGAAAGCAGCGCCACAAGCTCTGCCCGATCGTTTTTCGCCACCGCAGCGCGTATACGTTCTATATTGCGCACGAGTTCTTCCGTCTCGTCCGCTAATTCCTCACGGTTTGCAAGGAAAAGGTCTGCCCACAGCTCCGCATTGATGCGCGCCACGCGCGAAACGTCGCGGTAACTGCCGGCGGAAAAACCGCTGTGCTCATCGCAGCGCGGGCTCATGACATAGGCGCATGCTAAAACGTGCGGAATCTGGGACGTATAGGCGATCATACGATCGTGCTTTTGCTGCGTGCAGTATTTGATGGTGCCAAAGCCCATGCTTTTTGCGAGCGATACAAGGGTATCTGTGGCGCTTTGCGGAGCTTCGCCGGGCACGAGAATATAGGAAGCGTTATAAAAGAGGCTTGCCTCGCTGGCATCGAACCCGCTGCGCTCCTTGCCCGCCATGGGGTGGCCGCCGACGTAAACGAACGGGTAGTTTTTGGCGATTTCCGTTAATTTGCCGCAAACCTGATTTTTGATGCCGCACACATCCGTGACAATGCAGCCTTCTTTAAAATGCGGTGCGTTTTCCTCGACGAAGCGCACGACATCTGCGGGATACAGACAGACGTACACGACGTCCGCGTTTTCGAGCAATGACGTGCTGCCGACGGAATCGATGGCGCCGAGGGAAAGTGCGTCGAGCAGGGTGTTTTCGTCACGGTCAAAGCCGATGACGGTATGCTCTGTATTTTCTTTGAGGGCCTTTGCGAGCGAACCGCCGATGAGACCCAGACCAATGATTGCGATTTGCATATCGTTCTCCCTTTCGGGTAAATTTTTACAGGCTCTTCACCGTTTCGGTGACCTTCTGCACTTTCTTTGCGAGCACGTCGAACTGATCCGGCGTGAGGGACTGTGCGCCGTCGCACAGGGCGCGGCTGGGGTCATTATGCACCTCGATGATGAGGCCGTCTGCGCCGACGGCTGCCGCTGCCATGGCAAGCGGCTCGACAAGCCAGTTGATGCCGCTGGCGTGGCTGGGATCTACGATGACGGGCAGGTGGGAAAGGCGCTTTAAGATCGGCACGGCGGAAATATCGAGCGTATTGCGGGTGAATGTCTCATACGTGCGGATACCGCGCTCGCACAGGATGACCTGCTCGTTGCCGCCCGCCATGATATACTCGGCGCTCATGAGAAGTTCTTCGATGGTGTTGGCAAGGCCGCGCTTTAAAAGAATCGGCTTATGCACGTGACCCAGCTCCTTTAAAAGCTCGAAGTTCTGCATGTTTCTTGCGCCGACCTGAATGACATCGACGTCCTCAAAGAGGTCAAGGTGGCCGATGCTCATAATCTCGGTGACGATGGGCAGGCCGGTTCTTTCCTTGGCCTTTTTGAGGAGCTCGAGGCCCTCTGCCTTAAGGCCCTGGAACGCATACGGCGAGGTGCGGGGTTTGAATGCGCCGCCGCGCAGGAACGTAGCGCCTGCGGCCTTGACGCGCTCTGCGACACAGCAGATCTGCGCTTCGCTTTCGACGGAGCACGGACCCGCGATGAGCGCAAGGGAACCGTCGCCGATCACCTGACCGGTAGGAAGCTTGATGACCGTATCTTCCGGATGGAACTTACGGTTTGCTTTTTTATACGGCTCCTGCACGCGCTTGACGCTTTCAACAATATCCTGTGCGGCGATGTACTCGCTGTCTACCGCAGCGGTATCGCCGATAAGGCCGAGCACGGTGGAATGTGTGCCGACCCATGTGTTAACACTGACGTCATAACGGTCGGTGAGATTCGAAATGAAGTTTTTGACCTGTTCTTCACTGCGGTTGGCTTTGAGTACGATGATCATGTTTTTTCCCTTACCTTTCTTTTATAGGAGCCGTGCCCCGCTGCCGCTCTCGGCACAAAAAAAGCGAAGCCCATTGGCTCCGCTTGGTTTTATACTGCTCAGAATACTTCAAATTCCTCCGCGCAGAAATTTTCCGCGCGTTTTCAAGCGTTGCCCGGTATATTCACATACGACGAAAAGCACACGGTATAAAATCGTGCGCTAAAATACTTTGTAAATCGTCTTGTGAATAAAACGGACTGCATAGTTTGAACCATCCTATATGTGACTCTTGCTTTGCGATTTGCAGGTTTGCTTTATCTATCCTGCATCGCCGTGTTAAAATCATACCGCCGCGCGGGCGCTTTGTCAAGAGTTTTCTTGCGGTGTTCCGAGAGAAGTTCCTTTTTTGCGTCTTCTTCTGCGGAAGCGCTTCTTTTGAGGCCGCTCCTTTTCGGAGGTATTTCCCGGCTTTTTGCGCTTCGCTTTTTCAATGGGCTCGCCGCGCAGAGCGCAAATGCGCTCTACAACGACAACCGTGGGCGCGCCGGCATCGACGATGACGTCCGCGCTTGCGAGGTATTTCGGGCGGCGCTCGTTTAAAAGGCGCTCAATCACCGCGCGGCGGTCCGGCGTCTGCAGAAGCGGGCGGCGTTTATCGTTTTTGAGGCGCTCCTGCAAGGCGGCCAGCGGTACGTCGAGATAATAGATGGTACCGCCGCCTTGATGGAAGCCCTCTACGTTCTGCGGCTGCATCAGCGTGCCGCCGCCCGTGGCGATGACGAAATGATTACTTTGCGCAAGCTCCTTTACGGTCTCGGTCTCGAGCGCGCGAAAATGCAGTTCGCCGTATTCTGCGAAAATCTCCTTGACCGTCATGCCGGTCTTTTTTTCTATGTACAAGTCCATATCGACAAACTGCATATCGAGCGCGGCGGCCAAGCGACGGCCGACCGTGGTCTTGCCGCTGCCCATGAAACCGCTTAAAACGATATTGCCCGATTTTATGATTTCACCTTTTACTTTTTTGTCCATTTCCCGTTCCCCGTTTCTTTCGGTTCGTTATGCGCGGAAAAGCCGTGCCGTTTCCGCTTCCGCATCGCAGATGAGCTGTTCGATATCGCTGTCCTTAAACGACGCGCCGTACCAGAGCTCGTGCGCGGCGACCGCCTGACAGACGAGCATGCCCATGCCGCCGACAGTTTTGAGTCCGCAGCTTGCGGCAAGCTTTAAAAATTCCGTTTTGCCGGGGTTATAGACGGCGTCGAACGCGGCTTTGCAGCGGGAGAGCACGTCTTCCCCGACAGCACTGACACCGGTTTTGGGGTACATACCGAGGCTTGTGGTGTTGAGCACGAGATCGTAGTGCCCGGTTTCCTTGGCGAGCTCGTCATAAGACAGCACGCGAAACACGCCGGTTTTGCTGCGCGTGCGGCAGAGCTCCGCGAGTTCATCGCTGAGCACCTGTGCTTTTTCGAGCGAGCTTTCGCGGCAGACGATATCAAGATGCGGTGCATCGGCCGTGAGCACAGCTTCAAATGCGATGGCACGCGCCGCGCCGCCGCGGCCGAGCAGAAGAAGCTCGCCGTTAAAATCGAGCCCATAGCGCGCAAGGGCCTTTTTGCAGCCGACACCGTCCGTTGTGTAGCCGGTCATTTTGCCGTCTTCGACACGCACGGTGTTGACGGATCCGAAAAGCTTCGCTTTTTCGTCGATACCGTCGAGCAGGGGAATGATGTCGCTTTTGTGGGGGATGGTGATATTGAAGCCGTCGAGCGTGCGCAATGCGGGCAGCGCCTGTGTAAGGGACGGTACATCCAGCACGGAATATTCCGGCTTATGGCCTGTGAGGGAGAAGAGGCGATCATGGATAAACGGCGACATCGTGTGCCCAATGGGGTGCCCGATGACGGCAAAACGGCGAAGCTGCATTTTAAGGCTCTCCTTTAAAAACAGAAAAATTTAGCACGGAATGCGGAATTGCTATTGACAAATAAGCCGTGCATCCATACAATGTATGTGAAGTACACCCCGATTGTATCATGCCTGCGGCGTTTTGTCCATACGGCAGACGGTGCAGTACTTGACAAATACTACACGATAGGAGGAAAATTAAATGGTTCTGGAGAAAGTTATCGATATTATTGCTGAGGAGCTCAGCGTAGATCCCTCCGAGATCACCGAGGATTCCAACCTGGTTGAGGATCTGGACGCAGATTCCCTTGCTGTTGTTGATCTTGTCATGTCCATCGAAGATGCTTTCAACGTAGAAATTCCGGATACGGAAGTTGAAAACCTCAAGACGGTTGGCGAAATCGTTCAGTTCATCGAAGAACATCAGGGTCAGTAATTTTTGCGCTCTGCGTGAAATTTTTCGCCTTGTGCAAAACGATATGAAAACACCGGGAGCGGCTTTCTGGCTGTTCCCGGTGTTTTTTTGCTGATTTAATTTATTCCGATGGACAGCTGTTTTGTTGGTACTCTGTTTCTGTAAATTAGCTTAAGTTAACTTTGAATTATTTATGTATAAGTATCTTTGGTACAAATTGCACCGAATAGTACAAGGAAAGAAGAAACGAACCTCCTTTTCTGTTTTTTTAAATAAAATCTTAGGCGGCCCGCACAAAGATGGCTGCCGCTCTTGCTTTTCAGGAAAATTCCCTGTATAATAAGAAACAATATGCCCGCTTTGGGCCCGGCGGCACAGCGTTTGCCGCACGAATCGTGAAAGGACTGAATTTCTTGGCGAATCAGAAGAAGATGGTCAACGACATCACTTCCATGGACGTTGACTTTTCCAAATGGTACACCGATATTGTTAAAAAAGCCGAGCTGATGGATTACTCCAGCGTAAAAGGCTGCATGATCATCGAGCCGTACGGCTACGCGATCTGGGAAAACATTCAGCATGAACTGGACGATCGCTTTAAGGCGACGGGTCACCAGAACGTTTACATGCCGCTGTTCATCCCGGAATCCCTCCTGCAGAAGGAAAAAGACCACGTAAAGGGCTTTGCGCCTGAAGTGGCCTGGGTAACGGAAGGCGGCAGCGAGAAGCTGAGTGAGCGCCTGTGCGTACGCCCGACGAGTGAGATTCTCTTCTGCGAGCATTACCAGAAGATCATCAACTCTTACCGCGACCTGCCGAAGCTCTACAACCAGTGGTGCTCCGTTGTGCGCTGGGAGAAAACGACGCGTCCGTTCCTGCGCTCCTCCGAGTTCCTGTGGCAGGAAGGCCACACCATGCACGAAACCGCAGAAGAGGCCATGGAAGAGACCATGCGCATGCTGCACACCTACGAGGAGTTCTACAAGAACGTGCTCGCCATTCCGGCTGTGACCGGCCAGAAGACCGAGAAAGAAAAGTTTGCGGGCGCTGTGGCGACCTACACCATTGAGCCGATGATGCACAACGGCGTTGCTTTGCAGGGCGGCACGAGCCACTACTTCGGCGACGGCTGGGCAAAGAACTTCGGCATTACGTTCACGGGACGCGACAATACCCTGCAGCACCCGCACCAGACCTCCTGGGGCGTTTCCACCCGCATGATCGGCGCCATCATCATGGTACACGGCGACGACAACGGTCTTGTACTGCCGCCGAAGGTCGCGCCGATCCAGCTGGCAATCATCCCGATTGCACAGCATAAGCCCGGCGTGCTCGACAAGGCAAACGCGCTGTATGAATCCCTGAAGACGAAGTTCCGCGTGAAGCTGGACGACACCGACAACTCCCCCGGCTGGAAGTTCAGCCAGTATGAGATGCAGGGCGTGCCGCTGCGTTTGGAGATCGGTCCGAAGGATATTGAGCAGAACCAGTGCGTGCTCGTCCGCCGCGACACGAGAGAGAAGATTTTCGTTTCGCTCGATAACCTTGAGGGCGAGATTGAAAAGGCCTTGCAGGCTGTGCATGACGGTCTTTATGAGCGTGCGCTGAAGAACCTTGAAGAGAAGACCTTCACGGCGACGACGTATGAGGAGTTCCTCGACATTGCGGAAAACAAGCCCGGCTTCATCAAGGCCATGTGGTGCGGCGACAGCGCGTGCGAGGACAAGCTGAAGGACGCGACCGGTGGCGTGAAGTCCCGTTGCATTCCGTTTAAGGAAGAGCACCTCTCTGATGTTTGCGTTTGCTGCGGCAAGCCGGCAAAGCACATGGTCTACTGGGGCAGACAGTACTGATTTTTCTGCTTTGCGTAGCGCTATATCAAATCGGCATACGTGTTTTACACGGTTTTAACTGTGTTTTTATAAGCAGAATGTTGTAAGAATACTTTAGGGCACACCGTATTTTTTGCGGTGTGCCTCTTTTTTTGCTCTTTTTTATGAAATGCACGGCTGATTTTTGGACGCGCAGGCAACAAAGCAAAAGTTTTTATGCAAATGATACAAGCAACATAAAAAAAGCTTGTGCAAATCCGCTTTTTTCACAAAAAGGGCTTTACATTTGCTCTGGAATGGTCTAAAATACAAGCAGAAATAAATCGTTAGGAGTCCGTATGGACTTCGGCGTAAATTTAGGAGGAGAATTCCAATGGCAAATGTAAGAGTTGGTTTTATCGGCTGCGGCGGTATCGCAAACGGCAAGCACTTCCCGGGCATGGCCCAGCAGGAAGGCGTAGATATGTGCGCATTCTGCGACCTCATTCTTGAGAGAGCAGAAAAGGCCGCTAAAGAGTACGGCACCCCGGACGCTAAGGTTTACACCGATTATCATGAGCTTCTGGCAGACCCGACGATCGACGCTGTTCACGTTCTGACCCCGAACGTTGCACACTGCGAAATCACCGTTGCTGCTCTTGAGGCTGGCAAGCACGTTCTGTGCGAGAAGCCGATGGCTGCTACCCCGGCTGACGCTAAGAAGATGCTCGAAGCAAGAGACAGAACCGGCAAGATGCTGACGATCGGCTATCAGTATCGCCACTTCCCGGAGAACCAGGTTGCTAAGAAGGTTGTCGATTCCGGCGCTCTTGGCGATGTTTACTATGCAGAGGCTACATACCTCCGCCGCCGTGGCGTTCCGACCTGGGGCGTATTCACGGATAAGGCAAAGCAGGGCGGCGGTCCGCTGATCGACATCGGTACGCATGCTCTTGACCTCACGCTGTTCCTCATGAACAACTACGATGTTGACTATGTTTGCGGCACTTCCTTCGAGAAGCTCGGCCACACGCTCGATGCTAAGCATCAGGGTCAGGTCAACTACCGCGGTGAGTTCGATACCTGGAACAACGAGACCTACGACGTTGAAGACTCCGCTGTTGGCTTCATCAAGATGAAGAACGGCGCTACGATTGTTCTGCGCGCTGCTTGGGCTATCAACATGGCTGAAGACTACGCTGCAAACGGCGAAGCTTACACGATGCTGGCTGGTACCGAGGGCGGCCTCGATACGAAGGAAGGCCGTGTCCGTCTGAACCATGTTGTTGCTGAGTACCCGACCATTTCTTGGGTTGGCAACAAGGTCAGAGGTTTCATCCCGGGCTTCTCTCAGGGTCCGGCACCGAAGTCCAAGGAAGCTGAGATCTGGGTCAAGGCTCTGAAGGGTGAAGGCGAGCTGTTTGTTACGGCTGATCAGGCTTATGTCGTCACGAGAATCCTCGATGCGATCTATGAGTCCAACAGAACCGGCAAGCCTGTTTACTTCGACTAATTTTAATCAGTACATTTTGTGTGCGGCGGCATTTCGTGTCGCCGCACATTTTTTGAGGCGGAGTTTCCGCAAACGTTATAATTTTCAGAAAGGTGGTTTTTCCTATGGAAAATATCAATGTTCAGGTTTATTCCCTGGTTTCCGAGCCGATTAGCCCGATTGAGAAGCTGAAGACCATTGCAAAGCTTGGTTTTGCAGGTGCAGAGTTCACTGCGGACTTCACGGAAGTGCCGGTTGAAGAAATGAAGAAGGTTCTCGCAGAGAACAATTTGAAGGTCGATTCCGCTCACGTTGGTCTGGATCAGATTGAAGGCGTTCTCCCCTACTTTGCAGAGCTGGGTGCAAAGCTCGTCATCTGCCCGGCAACGAACTTCTGCAACAAGGCAGAAGCTGAAGAAGTTGCAGCAGAACTCAACCGCCTCGGCAACATTGCGAAGCAGTACGGCATCAAGATCGGCTACCACAACCACACCGACGAGTTCTATGTGGACGAGGGCAAGTATCTTTATGACTGGCTCATCGATGCATGTGACCCGGAAGTTACGGCTTTCCAGCTTGACTGCGGCTGGTGCAGCGCAGCAGGCGTAAACCCGGTAGACTTCATCAACAGCCACGCAGGCCGCATTGCAAGCATCCACATTAAGGAAAACGGCGGCGTTATCGGCGCAAACAAGCCGCAGTCCCGCCACGACACCACCCCGCGCTTCAAGTTTGAGAAAGACGCTGACGGCAAGCCGATCTTCCCGCCGGAGTTCCTCAAGATGAAGGAAGAGCACGACAAGCTGAACGTGCCGCAGGGCCAGGGCATTGTGGACTGGAAGGCTGTTAAGGCAGCTGCCGACGCACAGTGCGACAACGTTATTTACGTTGTTGAGCGTGAAGCCAGCTACAACGACCCGCAGGATCGCGTAGCTTGCCTTGCTGAAGACATTGCATGGCTGAAGGCTAACCTGTAATTTAATTTAATACAAAATGAGCCGAGCACAGAAGTTGTGTTCGGCTTTTTTGTTGCGCAAAAAAAGAAGCTTGCGGGGAACATAGCGTAGCGACACTAAAAATTTCGCCCGCCTTTTCAAAGGCAGAGGGGACTTGGGGCAGCGCCCCAAGTCCCCTCAAGTTTTCTCGAAGAAAATCTAAATCAAAGCCTTTATTCGTTCGCTTTCACAGGCAAATGCGAAGCGCTTAGTGCTGGATCTGCTGCTCTTCCTCGCCATCGTTATGGCTCCACGGCGAGGGGGCCAATTTTTTATGCAGCGCAACAAGCTCGTGGTCATAGTTATGTCTGACCTCACACTTTTTGTCGAAAATCATGGTCGCTTCGTCGTCTGCGGTGCAAGCCGGCCACTCCGGCAAATCTTCGCTGGACGGTTTGCCGTCACGCGCGAAGTTGAGCCACGCGTCGCACATCTGCTTTTCGAGCAAGTCGGTCACGCCGGGCTCGTTATACGCGGCGACGAGGCTCGTGTTATGGAACACAAACGGGATCTCGCTGCAATGCCATGCGATATGCCCACCGTCATACGGGAAGGTGTAGGTCATCATATACGAATACGTGCCGCTTTCCGGGTGCTGTGCTTTTTTCAAGATGAAATCGGTAGACGGCGCGCGGAAGATGGAATCCATGAACAGCACGTCGCTGACGTCCTTATCCGGGTAAACCTTGGCGAACATCTCCTTGAGCTTTTTGCCCTCTGCGCCATAGCGTTTTTCGATCATAGAATCGATGAGTGCAGCATCGGCCTTTTCCTCTTCGCTTAATGCCGGCATGAACGAGAACTCGCCGAGCACGGTGCCAACCATGACCGGGATGGTCTTTGCGTGCTCCGTGAAACCGACCTCGAGCGGATCGCCGAGGTACCAATCGTTTGCGAGCGGGTTGCCGCCGACGTATGCGCCCGTCTTTGCGACCTCCGGCGCGACCTTGTTGTACGCTGCCGCGAGTTGTGCGTACGGGATGGTCTCCAGTGCTTTGACATCATCGAGCTTCAATTCTGCCAGAAGCGCCGTGACAATGGCTTTGCCGTTCTGCTCCGTGGAATTGCCGGAGACGAAGTGATCGATGCAGCCGCTCTGCACGACGCCCTTATGGAACAGGCCGTCCGCCGCAGGGGTCTGCATCAGCGTCCAGACTTTCATACCGCCGCCGGACTGACCGAACAGCGTGACATTTTCCGGGTCGCCGCCGAAGTTTGCGATATTTTCGTGAATCCACTGCAAAGCTGCGACCATATCGGCGTTGCCGGCGTTGCCGGAATTCTTATATTCCTCGCCGAACGGGGAAAGGTCGAGATAGCCGAGAATATTGAGACGGTGGTTGAGTGAAATGACGACGACATCGCCGTATTTGCTCATGTTTTCGCCCTCGTAGGCGATGTGCTCAATGGAGGAGCCCGCCGCGAATCCGCCGCCGTGCAGCCAAACGAGCACGGGCTTTTTGGCGTTCGGGTCAAGATGCTGCGTCCAGATATTGAGGTACTGGCAGTTCTCATCGAGCGGCCAATAGCGGTGCGGCACCATCAGCTCGTTGCTGGGCTGATCCTGCTGCAGCATGGGGCACACGTAGCCGTAAGCCAGCGCGTTTTTGATGCCCTCCCACGGCTCTACCGGGGTCGGCTGGTGGAAACGCTTTGCATCGGCGTATTTTACGCCGTGGAACGCATATGTGCCGTCAAGCTGAAAACCGCGCAGCTTACCGGCTTTGGTCTCGACGACCGGGTCTGTTTTGGTACACATGAAATTTCTTGCCATATATCACAACTCCTTAAAAATTTGACAAGTAAAAAATAACCTTGCAATGTTAATTGTAAGGTTATTTCTCATAAATGTCAATATTCTAATTTTTGATTTTATGTGCAATTTACAAGAACAGGTCTTTTAAAAGCTGCTTGCCGGTCTTTGTGCGGAAGATGTTCTCGTACACCTTTTCGGCGGCTTCATGGGTCATGCCGCTCTCGAAAATGTTTACAAGGAAATCGGCTTCAACCAAAATCTGATAATCGATGCCGTTGATGTTCGTGTACGTGTGGTGGTGGCCGATGAGATAGCAGATACGCTCCGTCTGCCCATGGGTATAACCGCACGCGGGCAGCATTTCGAGTGCGATGGGCGGGCCTTCCACCTCCTGGTGAGGGCCGTTGCAGTTGCCGTATTTTTCAAAGCACACTCGAATGCCGATGTCGTGCGTAATAGCGGCGGCTTCCAAAATTTCTTTTGTCGCATCGTCCACGTCTTCGCCCTCCGCGATGGTCTTTGCGAACGCGAACACCTTCAAAAAGTGGTTGACGCGCTCGACACAGCCGCCCTCGTACTCCGTCATTTTCAAAACGAGCTTGCTAAAATTTGTCATGTTTTTCACTTCTTTCTTTCAAAATCGTCTGCGCAGGTGATAAGCACCTTCTGCAAACCCATGGCATGTGCGATAGACAACGCGAGCGCAAGCTGCATTTTGGCGTAGCCCCTGCGGCGCTCGCTCGGCACGATGCGCTCTGTGCCCCAATCCGCAAGATACGCTTTATACTGCGCTTCCGTAATCTGCTCGGGTAAAATGAGCTTCATTGAAATTTCTCCCGTTATCTTGCCATGACGGCCTCGATGTCTTCGATGGTGCGCGGCACGGACGCAGAGAGGTTCTCTGCGCCGGTCGGCGTGACAAGGCAGTTATCCTCCACGCGGAAGCCGATGCCGAGATCTTCGGCGTAAATGCCGATATCAACGCAGAAGACCATATTCGGCGCGATGGGCTTGCCGAGTGCATCGACAACATCGTGCACGTCGTAGCCGACATGGTGCGCACCGCCGTGCCACATGTATTTGCCAATCTCATCGTAAGAGGACAGCAGACCAATCTTTTTCAGCTGCTCACAGCAATAGCGGCGGGCGGTCTTATCCACATCGTCCATGAGCATACCGGGCTTGATGGTGGAGAACATGTAGTTCGACGTATTGAGGGCACACTCATACAGCATGCGCTGCTCTTTCGAGTATTTGCCGTTGCACGGCCAGCCACGGGAGACATCGTTGCACTCGCCATCCCACTGCGCGCCAACGTCATTCAAGATCATATCGCCGTCCTTGGCTTGTCCCATGTAGCTGTCGTAATGGATGCAGAAGTTGTTTTCGCCGGCGGAAATGATGGAGTGGAACGCGGGCTCAAGCACGCCGGCGCTGGTGAGGGCGTAGTCGAACTCGGCTTTATACTCGTACTCATACATGCCGGGGTGCGAAGCGCGCATCATGCGCAGAATGCCTTCGCGCGTAACGGTCATGGCGCGACGCATGGCGTCAATCTCGCACGGAGCCTTCAGGGTACGCAGGCGCTTTAAGATAGGCAGGATATTTTCAACCGTGAGGAACGGGTAGCCGGTCTTAATGGTCTGCGCGAAGCGGTGGGCTTCATCTAAGCCCTCGTCCGGCGTATGGCGGTAGAGGTCGAGGTAGACGTGCTGCACGTTGCCGCTGTTCAAAACACGGTGGATATCGTTTTCAAAGTTCTCAACGAAGCGGATATCCGTGATTCCGGACTGCGCCATAACTTCATCGGCTTTCGGTCTGCGGCCCGTCCAGCGCTCTTTCATGAGATCCGGCGGGAGGATATAGATGGATTCCTGCACATTGCCGCCGATTTTTGTGGCGACCAACACAAACCCCGCGAATTTAATGCCCGTTAAATACAGGAAATTGCGGTTTGTGAAGAATGTATAGTACGCATCGGCGCTCTGACGCGGTGCGCTGCCGGAAAAGAACACGGCTGCGCTGCCGTCTTTCATTTCGGCGTACAGGCGCTGACGGTTTGCCTTGTGGAATTCTGCTGTCATGATAATCCCCCCGAATCTTTTTAGTGCTTATTTATATTTTCTAACGACTCATTTCTACGAGTCGTTCAGAAACCCCATTGACTGGGTTTCCTGCGGCTAAACAGTCCACCGGACTGTTTAGCCTACCTTCCTAGTCCTAATGTAGGCAAAAGGATTTCGTCGTCTGCGGACGACGAATCAGGGCTCTACCCTGATAACCCGCAAGTTTTCTGGAAAAAACTTGACCAAAGACTTTGTTTGTCGCTTCGCTATGTTTACTTTAGCTTTGCTGCAAGTGCAACCCAGCCTTTTTCCTCTTTGCGGTCGATGATCTCGAATTTATCCGCGAGGCACGCCAAAACATCGTCTTCTCTGGTATCAATGATGCCGCTCATGATATAGACGGTATCGAGCTTCATAAAGCGTGGAGCATCTTTTGTGAGCAGAATCACGACGTCTGCGACGATATTCGCGACAACGACATCGAATGTGCCGGTAACCTTATCTGCCAGATTGCCGCAGATGCCGGTGAACTTATCGCCGACGTGGTTGATCTCTGCGTTTGCGACGGCGGTCTTGACGGCGAGAGCATCAATATCGACGCCAACGGCGCTGCCTGCGCCGAGCAGCAGACCGGCGACGGACAAAATACCGCTGCCGCAGCCCATATCAAGCATGGTATCGCCCGGCTTTACATACTTTTCGAGCAGCTCCATGCAAAGGCGGGTCGTTTCATGCGTGCCGGTACCGAACGCGAGACCCGGCTCCAGATGCAGCACGACGCGGTCACCTGCTTCGTACTCGTCCTCCCACATGGGGCGCACAAGCAAGCGGTTGCCGACGGGGATGGGCTTAAAATACTTTTTCCAGTTGTTGATCCAATCCTCCTCCGCACAGTTGGCGGCGGTGATGGTGTTCTCAATGCCGACGGCTTCAAAACGCTCTTTGAGGAAAGAAATGGCTTCCGCCGGGTTTTCCTCCGGGCTGATATACACATGGATGATGCTTTTGGTTCGGTCTTTTTTAAGAAGGTCTTCGTCAATGAGGTCGATATGCGCGATTTCCATCGCTTCCTCTTCTAAATGCGAATAGTCTTCAATATAAATGCCGTAGGGCACGACCATCTGCGCAATGTCGCCCGCGCGGTCCGTATCCGCCGCGGGAATAGTGACCTGTAATTCGGTCCAGTCTGCGTTTACCTGATCTGTCATACTTTTTAACTCCTGTTCTCTTTTTATAAAATGCAGAAAATTATCTATACATTTCTCATATAAGCTGATTATACAACGCGCCCGGAAAACTTGCAATAGGAGGCCCTGCGACAATCATGACAAAACGCAAATTTCTGCTGCAAGGCATCGCTTTAACGGCATTTTCACTGTTTTTCCGCATTACGAATATCGGCTACCGTGCGTATTTATCGGGCAAAATCGGTGCGGAGGGCATGGGGCTTTACCAGCTCATCTTCTCCGTGTTCCTGCTCGCCATCACGCTTTCCACTTCCGGCATCAGCTTGGCCGTGACGCGCATGGTGACGGCAGCCATTGCGGCGAACCGCCGCTGCACAGTGCGCAGCGTGGTGACGCAGTGCTTTTTGTTCTGCCTGACGGTGAGCTGTACCATTGCGGTTTTGCTGCTGTGCTTTTCGGATTTTGCCGCCGCGCATATTTTGGGCAACGCCGGCGCGGCGCCGTCTCTGCGCATTTTGGCGCTTGGGCTGCCGTTTATGTCGCAGTGCACGTGCATGAAGGGATATTTTTTAGCAGTGGACGAATCGCTTTCCACCTCATGGAGTGACGCGGTGGAACAGGTGCTGACGATTTTCTCCGCCGTTGTGCTGTTCTGGTATTTTGCGCCGCAGAGCATAGAAGCCGCGTGCTTTGCGGCGATGATTGCTTCAACATTCGGAGAAGCCGTTTCGTTTTTGGCGGGGTTCCTCATTTACCGCCGCAGCTTAAAGCGCAACACGCCGAAAAAAAAAGAGCAGGCGACGGGCGTTCTGCACGGGATGTTCCACATTGCGGTGCCGTGCACGCTTTCGAGCGCGGCGCGCAGCTTGCTTTCAACGGCGGAAAATCTGCTCATCCCGCGCGAGCTCGGGCGTTACGGGCTCAGTCGTGCGGCTTCCATGTCCGCCTACGGTTTATTGCAGGGCATGGCAATGCCGATGCTGTACTTTCCGTCTTCGTTTTTGACGTCGTTCGCGTCTTTGCTCATCCCGAAAACAGCGCGGGAATTTGAGCTTTCGCACCGCAGGGCCGTGCGGCACATCACGCAGCGCGCGGTGCACGCGGCCCTGCAGTTCGGCATTTTCTGCTCGGGGATCTTCTTTGTTTTCGGCGGTGACTGGGGCGAGGCGTTTTATAAGAGCCGGGAAGCCGGGGCATACCTCAAAATTTTGGCGCCGCTCGTACCGCTTTTGTATCTGGATGTCGTGGTGGACAGTCTTTTAAAGGGACTTGACGAGCAGCTGAACTCCATGAAATACAACTTTTCGGATTCGTTTCTGCGTGTGCTTTTGATTCTGCTTTTCATGCGGTTTGCCGGTATGCGGGCGTACATTGCAATTTTGTTTTTCTCGTCCATCTTCAACGCGATGCTGAGTGTACGAAGATTATTAAAAGTCGCTGATGTACATGTTGGGCTATTGAAAAGTGCAGTGATGCCGGCGTTTTTCGCACTGCTTGCCGCGAATGCAACACAGTTTTTATTGAAAAGCATTTCGCTTTCGGGTATTCCCCTTGTTTTGCTGCAAACGGCGGTTTGTGCAGGGCTTTATGCCGCTTTGCTGTTCCCGTTTTTAAAGCTGTGCGCGTATCATACGGACAAAAAGCAAACCGTTAAAACATAAAAGCGGCGCTCCGACAGGTTGCCCCGCCGAAGCGCCGTGGTTTTATTTACGTGTTGTCAGAGAGAAATCAGATCCAACGGGTCTCGGTCATCTTCGGCTCGAAGATGATAGCGGACTTCAGGGTCTCAACAGCCTTCATAAGGCCCTCGTTCTGGCTCATGAGGCTATCCTCGTGCTCGATGCTGATGGCATAGTCATAGCCGACAAGGCGCAGAGCGCTGATGATGTCCTTCCAATAGAGCAGATCGTTGCCGTAGCCGACGCTGCGGAAGATCCAGGAGCGGTGTGCTTCGTCTGCATAGCTCTTCGTGTCGAGCGCGCCGTTCTTTGCCATGTTGTACTTATCGAGGCGGGTATCCTTTGCGTGTACGTGGAAGATTGCGTCGCCGCCGAGCTCGCGGATAACAGCAACCGGATCCATGCCCTGCCAAATGAGGTGGGACGGGTCAAAGTTTGCGCCGATCTCCGGGCCCACAGCCTCACGGAGCTTGAGGAGCGTCTCCGTGTTGTAAACACAGAAGCCCTGGTGCATTTCAAGAGCGATCTTGTTGACGCCGTGCTCTTTTGCGAATGCTACAAAATTCTTCCAGTAATCAACAAGAATCTTCCACTGATACTCGAGGATCTTACCGAAATCGTCCGGCCATGCGCATACAACCCAGTTCGGATACTGAGAGGTCTCGCAATCGCCCGGGCAGCCGGAGAAGCAGTTGATCTGATGCAGGCCATATTTTTCAGCCATCAGAACTGCGTTGCGCATGTCCTTATCATAAGCCGCAGCCAGCTCCTTATTCGGGTGGATCGGGTTGCCGTGGCAGGAGAATGCGCTGACTTCCATATCATACTTCTTGATGGTATCGCAGAACTCCTGATACTTCGCTTCATCGTGGAGCAGAACTTCCGGATCGCAGTGATCTTTGCCCGGATAGCCGCCGCAGCCGATTTCGACCATCTGGATGCCCATGGACTTGAAATACTTCAGTGCGTCCTCAAGAGGCATGTTGCCTACAACATTGGTAAGTACGCCTAACTTCATGTTAAAACACTCCTTCTAATTGAATAAATCAAAAGAATAACAGATTGAATTGGGGCTTTTTCTGAAAGAGAAAACCCTGTTTGGTTTTATTGTACTATATTTCCTTGGTAAAATCAACATGGATTTGGCTTTTACGCCGCATTTTTTTGGAATGCCTTTCGGCAGATGTATTGAATTTTGTGGTTTTCCGTCAAATTCACGGTAGAATTTCGCCGGGCCTTCCGCTATAATGAAAGTTAGCATTTTATTAAAGGCGGTATCGTTGAATGGAGAAGACTCAAAACTTTAAAAGCACCGTGTTTGCCTGCTACCGCGGGTATATCACGCAGGGCATTGTGAACAATCTCTCTCCCCTGTTTTTCGTGCTGTTCCAAAACAAATTCGGCATTTCGTATTCGCTGATTTCGGCGCTCATCCTGTGCAACTTTGTGACGCAGGTCATCACGGATATGCTTTCCGTTAAATACGTAGACCGCATCGGCTACCGAAAATCAGCGGTCATCGCACACGCGCTGGCGTTTTTAGGCCTTGTGATGCAGGGCACGCTGCCGAACATGCTGCCTGCGCCGTATGTGGGCCTTGTCCTTGCGACGATTGTGAACGGCGTGGGCGGCGGCCTGATTGAAGTTATCATCAGCCCGATTGTCGATTCCTGCCCGGGCGATGCGAAGGCCTCCGCGATGAGCCTTTTACATTCGTTTTACTGCTGGGGACAGGTGGGCGTGGTGCTCATCACGACGCTTTTACTGCGCTTGATCGGCGAGGATCTGTGGTTTATCCTCCCGATTTTGTGGTCTTTACTGCCGCTTTATAATTTATTCCGTTTCCTCAAGGTGCCACTGATGCCCACCGTGCCGGAAGAAGAAAAAACACCGCTTAAAACGCTGTTTACCTCAAAAGTTTTCCTCGTAGCACTGCTTTTGATGCTTTGTGCGGGCGCGAGCGAGCTTGCCATGAGCCAGTGGAGCTCGCTGTTTGCGGAGCGTGCGCTCGGCGTGACGAAGGTCCTCGGCGACCTTTTAGGACCGTGCCTGTTTGCGGTGTTTATGGGCATCGGCAGAACGATCTACGGCGTGTGGGGCGAGAAGATCCATTTAACGGGTGCGATGGTATTCTGCGCCGCACTGTGTATTTTGTGCTACCTCGGTACGGCTTTGTTTGAAAACCCGTGGCTTTCTCTGCTTTCGTGCGCGCTGTGCGGCTTTTCCGTGAGCCTCATGTGGCCGGGCACGTTCTCGCTGACCTCCGCCGCGTACCCGAAGGGCGGCACGTCGATGTTCGGCGTTTTGGCGGTGCTGGGCGACGTGGGATGCTCTGTGGGCCCGGCGTTGATGGGCGCAGTGAGCGGCGCGGTCTCTGGCAATGCAAAAATTGCTGCGTCTTTCCCGAGCCTCACCGCCGACCAGCTGGGTTTAAAGAGCGGCATGCTGTTTTCCGCGGTTTTTCCGGCATTTATTTTGATAGGCGTTCTGTTGCTCACACGGTTTCATAAATCTGCAAATAAAAAGCCAAACCCCAAAGCGGACTTGAGCGAAGAATAATTTATTGGCACCAGATAGAGAAAAAGTGCAACGCAAATCTCTTGCATTTTGAATTTGCAAGGGATAAATTGTTGCACTTTTGCCAGATTGCTACCAAACAGAATTTATGAATGTAAACCTCAAAGCAGTTTGCTTCCTGCACGCTTTCTATCCTGCGGCCTGTGTCAGCACCCATGCCGTTGTGCTCTGCGACATGAACGGCAGACAAACGCCGCTCTCACCTGCGCCGACCAGCAGCTCCGTGCCGTTTTCGCAGGAGGCTTATACGTCAGATACTCACCGTGACAGTTGGGTTTCCAGCTCGCGAACGCGGCGAAGAATATCGACGGAATAGGACGGAATACGGCCGAGCGCATCGGGACCGACGTTCAAAAGGTAGTTTACACCCATGCCGTTGAGCTTCTGCTTGTTTGCAAGGATCTGCTCGGGTGTTTTCCAGTTGTGGTCGTAGTATTTGAAGCCCCATGTGTCGTTCAGCGTGGCCGCGGTCTCATAGAGGTTATACGGCGAATACTTGAAGCCGAACAGATCGTTCATGGACTGCATGTCCCCTGCGCGTTCTTTCGAGATTTCTGCCGGACGCTCTGCGGGAATCTCGTTATCGCCGAGAGAAACGTAATCATACACGCCGTTGCCGAGACGAGAGTTCACAAGGCAGTCCGGCTGATACTGCTTCACAAGGTCGTAAAGCTCCTGACTCTGCGCCTTTGTCATCACGCCCGGGGTGTCGAACCAGATCAAGCAGATGTCGCCGTATTTTGTCATGATCTCCTTCACCTGCGGCTTGATCTTCTCGTTAAAGCAGATGGAGTAGTCTTTGTTGTCTGCACCGGGGAAATCCCAGTTGTTATACCACGCCGTGCCGGCGCAACCGGTGGTTTTGTCGTAGCCGCCGCCGTGCGGGTGGTGCCAGTCAAGCTCCTGCGAATAGTAAAGCCCCAGCTTTAAACCGTGCTTGTAGCAGGCTTCCGCCAACTCTGCGATGAGGTCTCTGCCAAATGGCGTTGCTTTTTTGATGTTGTATGCATCGCAGTCGGAATCAAACAGCGCAAAGCCCTCGTGGTGCTTAGAGGTAACCACAAAGTAGGTCATGCCGCATTCTTTTGCAAGCTTTACCCACTCCTCCGCATTAAAATAAACAGGGTTGAACGCACCCGCAAGCTGTTCCATTTCGCGGTTCGGGATGGCAAAGGCGGACTGGATCCATTCACCGTAGTCGTAGGGCGTACGGCGCCCTCTGTACTCACCGGCGAGCATGGAATAGAGTCCGAAATGGACCATCATGCCGTATTTCGCTTCGCGAAACCATTCGATATTGTTCATGCCTTTTCTGCACGGCTGCCGACGAAAAAAATTGCGCAGCCGTGCTTCCTCCTTTGAGAATTTTTTGTGTGTCTTATTATAGCATACGGAACCGAATTTGTCTTGCAGTTTCTTTTGTACACGAGCGAAAAAAGCCATGCAGCGTGCTATGCTGAAAATAAAGACAAATCAAAGCGGAAAAACCGGAGGCATAGTATGGCGGAATATTTAGATATTGTAGATGAGAACGGGATCCCCACAGGCGAAACGGTAGAGCACGAAACGACGCACGCAAAGGGCTTTCGACACCGCACCCGCGCTTGACGCAAAAGCACTTGCGAGCCTGCTTGCCGGCAAACCGTCAACCATAGCAAAAAAATAAAAAAGCCGAAAACCTTTGAAAATAAAGGCTTTCAGCGTTATTTATGGCGCGCCAGAAGGAATTCGAATCCCCAACCTTCCGCTTAGGAGATACTAAGGGAAATACAAGCAGCATCCCTTATAATACCCAAAAATCCCCTTATGTCAGGGGATTTTTAATGTTAAGGTTTATTATGTCAGAGAATATAATCGGTAATGCAATCGTACCAGTGAACATAGGTCGTACCGTTTACGGTAAGTTTGTCGTTCTCCGGTAGCTGCTCGCTCCACAGCTTCTTATAGCGGTCGATGGCCCAATCATCACGGTTGAATCTGCGCCAAAGAATCGTCTTTCCGTTCTTATCCAGAAACTGCTCGGATACTACACCGCAATCATAGGTTTCAATGTCCATAACACAGACAGTATCATAGCTCTTTCCGCCAATCGTAACGGTGTAACGTCCTACAATGTCCAACAGAAAATCTTTGTTGGCGCTTGTAACAGTTGTGCCATTCCTCTTGATATCTCCCTTGACAGCCAGATTAGTTTCATTACCGCAATTATCTTCGCCAAATCCCCAGTTAGGCAGAAATTCATCACCATCGAGGAATGTAATATAATTGCGAACATCGCCGTCATTTCTGAGTGTTGCCAGATAGCGGCAATGTGTATCTGTCAGTTGGGCCACAAAGGTACGATTGATCACATCGTTCTTATCTGAGTATGATGCTTCTCTTGCGGTTAGCTCTACGCCTTCGATACCGTGAACCTTTGCTTTGCCGGAAACTTGCATATCGTAAATATGGCTGCACTTACGGGACGGGATATCGTACATACCCCAAGACAACTTTTCACCGAGCTTAGGAACCAAGAACCATCCCATAAGTTCTTCCCATTTGACTGCAAAGGGAGCTTCGGTACTTGCTTCGATTTTATATTCGGGAATAAATTCAGGCAACTTTTTCATATAGAGTTCTCCTTTCGATATATCGGTGCGATATGGATACTTATTTTTGAAGTTTTGTTTTGCTGTATGGAGTCTGCTTTTTACAGTCCCAATAGGGATGTTCAGTTGTTTTGCGATTTCTGACTGCGGCATCTCTTTCCAGAAGTAAAGGTAAAGGATCTGCTTATCCTTATCACCGAGCAAACTCAGCGTTTCTCTTACAGTATTAACTACGGAAACACCGTGCCTGCCGTCTGATAGTTCCTTTTCTGTCAACTCGTCGATCGGAATTTCGTACTGAGTCGCTTTCTTTCTGAAATAATCATTGCATTTGTTTCTTGCGATGCTAATGATCCACGCTTTGAATGAGTCCTTATTCTTCAGCTGAGGAAACTTCTGATACGCTGTAAGAAATATCTCCTGCAGCACATCGTCTGCATCCGCCTTAGAACTCATCCGAAATCTCACAAACCGTTCCACAGAAACACGTTCTGCTTCCAGCAATCTCTCAAACTCATCCACATCATCGCCTCCTTTTGTCTATGAGTGATTAAAACCGGTTTCGCTTATATAGACGGATATCGGTATCAAAAGGTTCAATTTTAGCTTTATTTTTTCTAAATGGAATTATAACATAGATAAAACGATAATAGTAAAATTTTTGAAAAAGCCTATGGATGTAACATACGCCTGCTCAAATTAGCAGAATTTTACTAAAAATTTGATTAGCAGACAATTAGCAAAAAGGCGATTTTCTGCTAATCGCAATTAGCAAGATTTAGGTCGGGGAACGGTAAAAGTTCGATTTTGATTTACTCCCCAAAAACAATAAAACTCACTCAAGAAAAATGATTGAGAAATAAAAAGTAAAAGTGCCAAAAACACAGTGTTTTCGGCACTTTTTGGCGCGCTTGCCCGGATTCGAACCGGGGGCGTTCCGCTTAGGAGGCGGACCCTCTATCCTGCTGAGGTACAAGCGCATATTTAATTTATGAGGCTACTACTCATCCATTGGGGAACACTTTTAGGTTCTCTTAGGAGCGTGACCTCTATCCAACCGAGTTGCTGAGACGTGTTAAATTGGGGTCATGAAGTGTACTGTGTTATTGTACCGCACGGCGGCGCATTTGTCAATCATATTGGATTTTCGCGCACTGAAATATACACAGAAATAGCTTTGAAACCCCATGCAAATTTTCCGCAAAAGACAAGGCTCTGGGTGGCTTTTGCCTTGACGCTTTTCGCTTTTTCGTCTATACTGATATATACATGAAAACTTATGGAAACCAAACACCGCGGGCATCGGGAAATGTGCCTGCACGGAAAAAACAAAGGATTAAGGAGCCCGATACATGGTTTTTGCCGATTTGTTCTTTATCTATGTCTTTTTGCCGCTGTGCCTCATCTGTTACGGCCTCGCCAAAAAGCTCAGCACCAAAAACATCGTGCTGATTGTCTTTTCACTCATCTTTTACGCTTGGGGCGAGCCGCTTTGGATTTTGCTTTTGCTGTTCAGTTCATTCTTTAACTGGTTCATCGGCATATTGATCGGCAAATTTCGGGATACCCCGCGCGCAAAGTTAGCCGTTGGCGGCGGTATTTTGGTAGATATTCTGCTTTTGCTCATCTTTAAGTACAGCGCGTTCATTGTGGAAAACCTGAACGCCGTTTCGGGCGCTGCCATTCCCGTGCCGCAGATCACGTTGCCCATCGGTATCAGCTTCTACACGTTCCAGGCTATCTCCTACATTTTAGACTGCTACTGGGAAACGGTGGACGTGCAGCCGAAATACCACAAATTCCTTTTGTACCTGTCCCTCTTTCCGCAGCTCATCGCCGGCCCAATCGTGCGGTACAGCGTTGTGGAGCAGGAGATTGACAACCGCTCCGTCAACGCGACCGACCTATGCGAAGGTGCGCTGCGCGTGATCCTCGGCCTTGCGAAAAAGGTCATCATCGCGAACAATTTGTGGTCCATCGTCAATACGTTCTTCGGCAAGGACATCACGGGACTTTCCGTGCTCGGCACATGGTACACCATCATCGTGTATTCGCTGTATGTTTACTTTGACTTCAGCGGTTATTCCGATATTGCCATCGGCCTCGGTCGCATGTTTGGCTTCCACTTTGACGAAAACTTCCGTCATCCGTTTGCCTGCACCACCATTGCGGAGTTCTGGCAGCGCTGGCACATCTCCCTCGGCTCCTTCTTCCGTGACTACCTTTTGTACGTGCCGTTCTTCGGTAAGCCGCGCAAGTATTTCGGCCTGTTCCTTGTTTGGTTCTGCACCGGTCTTTGGCACGGTGCCGCATGGAACTTCATTTTATGGGGCCTTTACTACGGCTGCTTCATGCTGTTCGAGCAGAAAATGGGCAAAAAGCGCATGAAAAAGTGGCCGATTGTGTGGAAGCACGTGTATACGAAACTTGTCATCATCCTCGGCTTCGGCATCTTCTATTTTGAAGATCTCGGCCAGCTTGGTCAGTTTTTCCTCAATATCACGGGCATCAGCATGATTGCGAACGGCGCGCCGTTTACGGACCCCATGACGTTCTCCTCCCTGCGCAACAACATCTTTCTCATTTTGTTCGCGATTCTCGTCAGCCTGCCGGTATTGCCGAAGATCAAGAGTTATTTCCTCGAGAGCAAAAACGATACCGTTTATACCATCGGCCGCGTCGGCTCCGTTGCGGTCTGTATGGTGTTGCTCGCCGTCGTGAGTGTTCTGCTCGTTGATACCACGAACAATGTGTTCCTGTATTTCAGATTCTAAGGGGAGGAGATCATTGACATGAACGATTTTAAAGACCTTGACCTTGATTATTTTGCTCCCCGCAAGCCCGCCGAACCGGAAGCGAAGCCGGAGAAAACCGAAGCCGTAGATGCGCCGACTGCGGATGAAAGCGCCGAACCCGCAGAGCGTCGCCGCAAGCCGAAGCCGAGCCGCCGCGAGCTTTTGAACATGCGGCTTTCCGTTTTATCCGTCGGCGTTATGGTCATTCTTTTCGCCCTGATGACGCTGTATCTGCTCCTTTTCCCGCGCTCCACCGTCTCACAGATTGAAAACCGAAACCTTGCGGAATTCCCGAAATTCTCTTTTGCATCGTATTTTTCCGGCTCGTTTACGGCGGACGTCGCCACATGGTTTGACGATACCGTGCCGAACCACGACGGCTTTAAGAATATGAGCAACTCCATTAAGAACCTGTTTGGTATGAAGATGTTCGCTTCAACGGTCAACACCGCAAAGCCCGAGACGGACAGCACAGATAACACCGATACTTCTGCCGCAAACGGTGACACCCAGACAACCACACCCGCAAACGGCACCGTGCCAAACAGCACGAACCTGCTGCAATACGCCGCAGGGCGTGTGTTCCCGGCCGTGAGCGCTGCGGATGAAAAAATGGGCCGCGATTTCAGCACCGAGGATAACAGCACACTGGAATGGGTGAACAACCTGCTTGTCGTAAACTGGGATAATCACTGGCGCTGCATGGAGGCCTTCGGCGGCGGTGGCGGCACCGCTTACGCCAATGCACTCAACGACCTGCAAAGCAAGATCGGCAGCGGTGTGACCATTTGGTCTATGCCCGCACCCACCGCTTCCGCCATCTACACCCCGAAAAACGGCATTGATTATGTTGGCGACCAGAAGGAATGCTTTAACGGCGTTGCCGAAAAGCTGAATGCCGGCATTCAGTCCGTAAACGTTGTGGATGTGATGAAAAAGCATGCGGAGGAAGATATTTACCTGCGCACCGACCACCACTGGCAGGCACGCGGCGCCTACTATGCCGCCCGCACGTTTGCCGAGGCCGCAGGCGTGCCGTTCGCAGACCTTTCCACTTACACGGAAGAATCCATTCCGGGCTATGTAGGCACTATGTACGGTTTCTCGCAGGATACGCGTATTTTGAACGACCCGGACGATTTCCACTACTTCGTGCCGGCCTCGAACTACGTGGCTTCCTACTACGATACTTCTTTTAACTACCAATACGAAGACGACCTCTTTGCCGATGTGGACACCGCAAACGCGTACCTCAAGTTCCTCGGCGGCGACTCCTGCATCGTAAAAGTCGATACGCAGATGAAAAACGGCCGCAAGCTGCTCGTCATTAAGGACAGCTTCGGTAACGCGGAGATTCCGTTCTACACGAATTCCTTTGAGCAGATTTACGTTGCCGACGTGCGCTATTTGGAGTGCAACCTCGTCAGCTTCATCAAAGATATGGGCATTACGGATGTGCTCTTTACGATGTCCGCATACTCCGTTGTGGGCGATAACGCCGACAACATTCAGAACCTCATCGCGCAGAACGCCGGTGAGACCATCACCGATTCGCACATTGTCCCGTCTGTTACGCCAAAAACGGTCATGCCGACCGCGACAAGTGCACCAACGACGACTTCCGGCACGGATACGGCCGCTAACACCACCTCGACCGGTACAGATGATACCTCTTCCGCAAAAGAATAACAAAGGAGAGCCTATGAAAGAACTGGAATATCCCTTTGACGCCGCTTACATCATCAAAAAGCGCAAATCTTTAAAGAAAGCACTGCTCGCAGACGGCACCTCGCGCATCAGAAAGAAGATTGCCGTGTTCGGCGGCTCCACCACAAGCGACATTGTAAAAACGCTGGAGCTTTTCCTCTTAGACGCCGGTATTGAGCCGGAATTTTACGAATCCGAATACGCGCAGTATTTTCAGGACGCCATGTTCCCGGATGAAACGCTTTTAAGCTTCAAGCCGGACATTGTGTTCATTCACACCACGAATCGCAACGTGACGGACTGGCCCGAGATGACCGACACCACGGAGCAAATAGACGAAAAGCTGCACACGGAAATAAACCGTTTCACGGCGATGTGGAAAAGCATTGCGGAAAAGTTCCACTGCCCCATCATTCAAAATAACTTTGAAATGCCGCTTTACCGCCTGCTCGGTAGCCGCGACGCGTGGGACATCCACGGCCGCACGAATTTCCTCACGCGCTTAAACGAAGCTTTTTACGCCTACGCACGCGAAAATGAGAGCTTTTATATTCACGACCTCAACTTTGTTTCTGCCGATTACGGCCTGAAAGAATGGTTGAACCCGCTGTTCTGGAACATGTACAAATACGCCATGTGCTTTGAGGCGATCCCGTCCTTTGCGTTCAGTGTTTCGCACATTATCAAGTCGATTTTCGGCAAGAATAAAAAGGCGCTTGCCCTTGACCTCGATAACACCCTGTGGGGCGGCGTTGTGGGCGACGACGGCGTAGACGGCATCGAGATCGGCCAGGAGACCGGCGTTTCGCAATCCTACTACGAGTTTCAGACCTACGTAAAGCAGCTTAAAAGTCTCGGCATCGTGTTGACGGTCTGCTCTAAAAATGACCATGAAAACGCCATTGCGGGGTTAAACCACCCCGAAGGTGCACTGCGCCCGGACGATTTCGTCATCATTAAGGCAAACTGGGAAAACAAAGACCGCAACATTGCCGAGACCGCCGCAGAGCTGAACATTCTGCCGGATTCCATCGTTTTTGCGGACGATAACCCCGCCGAGCGCGAGATCGTGCGCACGCAGATCAAGGGCGCGGCCATTCCGGACATGGACGGCGTGGAAAACTACATCACGACGATTGACCGCAGCGGCTTCTTTGAAGTGACAACCTTCAGCGAAGATGACTTGAAGCGCAACGAAATGTACAAGAAAAACGCCTTGCGCGCCGCGGAAATGGCGTCGTTCGGCGATTATAACGACTATTTAAAGAGCCTTGAGATGCACGCTGTCATCGATGATTTCATCCCGGTGTACCTTGCGCGCATCACACAGCTTACAAACAAGAGCAACCAGTTCAACGTGACCACCCGCCGCTATACCCCCGCCGAAATGGAAAGCGTATTTGAGGACGACGGCTATATCCGTTTGTACGGCAAGCTCATCGATAAATTCGGCGACAACGGCGTCGTTTCCGTCGTCATCGGCAGAAAAAACGGCACGGCACTCGACATTGACCTATGGTTGATGAGTTGCCGCGTGTTAAAGCGCGATATGGAATTTGCCATGTTGGACCGCCTTGTGGAGCGCTGCCGCGAAGTGGGCGTAGAGACGATTAACGGCTACTACTACCCCACCGCAAAAAACAAGATGGTCAGCGACCTTTTCGGTCGCTTCGGCTTCACGAAGACGGAGGAGCACGAGGACGGCAGCACCGTGTGGCAGTTGCGCGTCGCGGACTACAAGCCGCAGAACCACGTGATCGAAGTGTTCGGCAACGACCACGCAGAAGCGTGATCCTCGCTAAATTAAGTATTAAATCAAATCACAGAAAGGAATTTTACCATGGACACAAGAGAAATTTTTGAAAGACTGGACCGCGTATTTCAGGATGTTTTTGACGATGACACCATTCACGTCACGCCGAAAACGACCGCAGACGACATTGAGGATTGGGACAGTCTGGAGCACATCACGCTGATCTCCGCTGTAGAGCGCGAGTTCCGCATGAAGTTCAAGATGGGCGAAATCTCCTCCATGAAGAATGTCGGCGAAATGGCTTCCATCATCGCAGCACGCGCAAAGGGCTGATCTTACCGCAAAAGAAAATGCCGCAGACAACCGGGTTTTCCCGTGTCTGCGGCATTTTTATATTTACGGTTATTTATAACGGTTCATGAAGTCGAGGTAATCGTCCTCCAGCGTGCGCTTCGGTTCTTCCTTACGCGGAGCGGTGTACGGGTCAGCCGTTTCCTGCTCGGCGGCACGGCGGCGCTGTTCCGCACGTCTGCGGCGCGCTTCGCGGCGCTTTTTGCGCACGCGCTGCCCGTGGATGTACACGATAAGCAGCAACACCGCAAAGACAATGACAAGCACCAAAACAAATTTCAAAATGCCGAAAATCACCGAGCCGCCCTTAGGGCCGCTCGCTTCGGAGGATGCACTGCTTTCGGCCGCGGAAGATTCCGTACCGCCGGCGGTGGACTCTGCGCTGCTTGCAGTGCCCACAGCCGCCGAGTCTGTGGGGTTGCCGGATTTATACGTTTCCGCTGCCGCTGCCACGGCGTTAAAGAGCTTTAAAACACCGGCATCATATGCGCCGGTCTGAAAATCCGCTTCCAGATTATCGTGCAGCAAAGCGCTCAGCTCCGTGCCGGAGAACGCGCCGTGCAGGCCGTCACCGGCCACCGCCATATAGTCGCCGTCCGAAACGGAAAGGCCTATGATAAGCCCGTTTTTGCTGTCGCCGCCAAGCTTCCACGTGTCCATGACCTTTTTAAGGTAGGCCACGCGGCCATCATAATCGGATTTTTCGCCGGGCAAAGTGTTCATGGTGAACACCGCAATCTGCACACCATACGTCGCATTGAGGTCAGCGTTTTTATCGTTGATTACCGTTTTCGTACTGGCGGAAATCACACTCGCTTCGTCATAGACATAAAGATCCGCGGGCTGCTCCGGCACTTCGGCGTCCGCTGCCGTCGTGCTTACGGTGCTGCCCGTGTCGCCTCCGTCTTCGGAAGACGAGGTGCTCGTGTCGCCGTTTCCGGCTTCATCCGCAAACGCATACAGGTTGCCGGTGGAAAACACCATCAAAACCACAAGGCATATCGCCGCAAAGCGTCCCATACCCGCTTTATATAGATTTTTCATCCAATCCCTGCCTTTCGGCAGCCCGGCTGTGCCCGGCCGCGTAAAATAATACCGCACAAAACCTGTTTCGTAGTTTTATGCGGTATCGGTTCTGTTGTACCTATTTTAAGAGAATTTTTCGCTGCTGTCAAGTAAAGCCAAGACTTTGCATCTTACGATCCTCTTAAGGTTATTTCAGTTCTACAATCGTCACGCCGCTTTCGCCCTCACCATATACGCCGAGGCGAAAGGATTTCACGGCCTTGTGGCGGCGCAAATGCTGCTGAATGCCGTTTCTCAATATACCTGTACCTTTGCCGTGGATAATCGTCAGCATGTTGAGATTGTGCATCAAAGCGTGGTCGATAAACGCATCCACTTCCATGAGCGCTTCTTCCAAATTCATGCCGCGCACATCCACTTCATTGCGCGCCGGAGCGGAATCCATCTTCTTCGTCACGGTGCGGTGACCGCCTGCGGCTTTCTTCTTTTCCTTCGGCTTCTGGTCGGTCAGGCGCAGGTTTTTCAGCGGCACGCGCGTTTTGATGATGCCTGCCTGCACCAAAATCTGGTCGCCGTTTTTCGGCACATCCAAAACGGTCGCAATCTTATCGATGTCGTAAATCAGTACCGTATCGCCGACCTGTAAGGGGCGCGGCAACACATAATCTTCGTCTATGCGGCGCTCGTGCACCGGGTCACTGGCCTTTTCCATATCGCGGATGCCTGCCTTCATACGCGCTTTCTGCTCTGCGGTCAATAATTTCTGCTTATTGCGGCGCAGGTCTTCGAGCTCGTCTAACAGGCTCTGGGCTTCGCGGCGCGTTTTCTGCACAAGCTCCGCCGCTTCCATTCTGGCGCGCTCAATTTCGTGCTTCGCGTCCTTTTCGGCGCGGTCGCGCAGCGCTTCAGCCTCTTTTTCCATGTTCTGCGCTTTCAAACGCAGCTGCTCGGCACTTTCACGCTCATCTTCCATTTTGCGGCGGCTCTCCTCCAAGCGGGAGACGACCTCCTCAAACATAGTGCTTTCATCGGAAACGAGCTCCTTTGCGTGCTCTACGATGTTCGCCGGCATACCGAGACGTGCGGAAATGGCAAATGCGTTGGAACGACCCGGTACGCCGATGAGCAGGCGATACGTCGGGCGCAGCGTCGCCACGTCAAATTCGCAGCAGGCGTTTTCAACGCCAACGGTCTGAATGGCATATGCCTTCAGCTCTGCGTAATGCGTTGTCGCCATCACGCGCGTGCCTTTGGTGCGCATGGCTTCGATGATGGAAATAGCAAGCGCGGCGCCCTCGACCGGGTCGGTGCCCGCACCGAGCTCATCGATTAGGATAAGACTCTTGTCGTCCGCAATGTTGAGAATGCGGATGATATTCGTCATGTGCGCCGAGAACGTGGAGAGAGACTGCTCAATGCTCTGTTCATCGCCGATGTCCGCCAAAACGTGGTCGAAAATCGAAACTTCGCTGCCATCCGCCGCGGGGATCATCAGGCCGCACATGGTCATCAGCGTCAAAAGGCCCGCCGTTTTCAGCGAGACGGTCTTGCCGCCGGTGTTCGGGCCGGTGACGATGAGCGCATCAAAATCACTGCCGAGGTACAGATCGGTCGGCACGACCTTATTTTTATCGATGAGCGGGTGGCGCGCCGATTTGATGGCGATGCGCCCCTCCTGATTGAGCTTCGGCACGGTCGCCTTCATTTTGTAGGCGAGCTGCCCTTTTGCGAAAATGAGATTCAGCTCCACCGCCGCGCGGTAGCTCTGGATGATGCCGTCCGCAAACTCGCCGATCTCACGGGAAAGCTCCGTCAAGATGCGGTCGATCTCGTCCTTTTCGTCCGAGCGCAACACGCGGATTTCATTGTTTGCCTCCACAACGCCGATCGGCTCAATAAACACGGTGGCACCGCTGCCGGAGGAATCGTGAATGAGGCCCTTGACTTCATTGCGGAACTCCGCCTTAACCGGCACAACGTAGCGGCCGCCGCGTTGGGTAACAATGGCCTCCTGCAAATACTTTTGGTAGGTCTGCGAGCGGATCATTTTATCAAGCTGCTCGCGCACGCGCAGCGATGCCGCGCGGATCTTGCGTCGGATAGCCGCCAAGGCGACGCTTGCGGTATCGGCAACTTCTTCCTCGCTGACGACGGTCATCGAGATGCGGTCTTCGATAAACTTATTCGGCTGCAAGGTCTCAAAGCGGTAATCGAGCGCCGTTTTGACGCTTTCGCTTTTTTTACGCCAATCCGAAACACTGCGGATGGCACGCAGTGTCGCGGCAACAGACAATAATTCCGCCAGATTCAGCACGCCGCCCGCTTCTGCGCGACGCAGCGCATTCGTGACATTCGTCATGCCGTAAAACGACGGTGCGCCGTACTTTGCCATTAAAACAAACGCGTCGTCCGTTTCCTGCAAAAGGCGCTCCACGTGGCGAATGTCGGTATCCGGCTCAATTTTCTGCGCCAGCTCCGCCGCATCCGGGCAAGTGGTTTCATTTGCAAGCTGAAGCAGAATTTTATCCAGCTCCAGCGCTTTATGATCTTTCAGCATTTTGTTCCTGCTTTCTTTTCGTACCCGGTTTTGCCGGGTCAATCTCCTCTGTTAATCCAAAAACGTTTTATAAAACTCCAAGGTCTTCGGTACGGTATGTAATGTATGGACAACGTAGCTTTCCGTTGCGGCGTTCAGAATTTTCAGCGCATCCTCCGGCAGCGAGAAGTTATAGAGCTTCTCAAAATCCACATACGCAATGTGTCGCATGGCGGTCAGCACGCCCGGCGGCAGCGCGACATACGGTTCATTCGCGCCGTGAAAGCACTTGTCGCACAGAATAATGCCCCTTTGCGGCAGAAAGAACATCGTTTCCGCCTCATACGCGGCGCAGTTTTCGCACGCAACTAAATTTGGCATATAGCCAGCCGACGAGAGCATACGCAGCTCTGTCACGGATTGCAACAGCCGTATCGGCCGCGTGCCCTTTGATAAAAAATGCAGGGAATTTAAGATGAGCCGCAGGTATTCCTCGGAATCCGTATCCTCCGGCACCATTAAGTACGCCAGCTCACAGAAGTACTGCGCCAGCGAAAGCGCAGCGATGTCCCGCCGAAGCCCGAAAAAGACCTCGATCGGCTCGGCATCGTCAATCATGTATTTTTCCCGCCCCTTAAAAATAGAAAGGCGGGAATAGCACAAAAGCTGCGTTGCGGCGCTTTTGCTGTCCTTTAAGTTTTTGGCGCGGCGGGCAAACGCACGCACCACGCCCGCGTCACGCGTCAGCACCGTGACAAGGCGGTCGCTCTCGCCCACCGTCTGCTCCCGAATGATGAGTCCCTGGGTCTTTACCTGCATCAAAGTCTCCTGCCGTAAAATCCACGTCGGCAAGCTCCCGGCGTGTAAGCTGCACGTAGCGGATGTAATCCTCCGCCTTGCCGCTTTTATAAAAGCTGTTCCACGCGGCATACGCCGCATTCTGTATCGGGGAATTTCGCATACAAACGCCTCCTAAACCGTATGGCTGTTTTTAGCTTCTGCGGTTTTTGCGGGTTTTATCCGTGGAAACGTCTGTCAATTTCTCAAAATGTGACCGTTTTCCCGAAAATCACGGTTTATTGGTACTGGTCAAAATCGTGCTCGTTAAAGCCGAGCTTTGTGAGGATCTGCGGGCGCTGGCGCCAGTCCTCCTTCACCTTTACCCAAAGGCGCAGGTTGATCTTGCAGCCGAAAAAGCGCTCCATGTCTTCTCTTGCCTTCGAGCCGATTTTTTTCAGCATTGCGCCGCCCTTGCCGATGATGATGCCCTTGTGCGTGGCGCGTTCGCAATAGATTGTCGCATCGATCTCCGTCAGGTTGCCGAGGTCGCGCATGCTTTCCGTCACGACTGCAACGCCGTGCGGAATCTCTTTATCCGTAAAGCGCAGAATTTTCTCGCGCACGATTTCGGACGCAATGACGCGCTCCGGCTGGTCTGTGAGCGTATCTTCCGAGAAGAAGTGTCCGCCCGGCTCCGCCAGTGCGATGAGCTCCTCACGCAGCGCGTCCATGCCGTTGCCGTCCTGCGCGGAGACCGGCACCACAGCTTCAAAGTCGTAGAGCGCGGAGAGCTTCGCAATCTGCTCCATCAAAACGCTTTTGTCCTGCAAAAGGTCGATTTTATTGATGGCGAGCAGCGCCGGCACACCTAAATCTTTAAAGCGGTGCACAAGCTCTTCATCTGCTTTGGAGATTTTCGTATTTGCCTCCACAACAAGCAGGCAGGCGTCCACATCTGCGACGGACGAGGTAACGCTTTTCACCATGTAATCGCCGAGGGAGTTCTTCGGCTTGATGAGGCCCGGCGTATCGATGAACACCAGCTGCGTTTCGCCTTCTGTCCACACGCCCATAATGCGCGTGCGGGTGGTCTGCGGCTTATTGGAAACGATGGCAAGCTTCGTACCGAGCAGGCGGTTCAAAATGGAGGATTTGCCCACGTTCGGCCTGCCCACAATGGCGATAAACGCCGATTTTTCGTTCATGTAGTTTTCTGTATCCATAGTTTTCCCGGGGCACGCAGCCGCGGTTTCCTTTCTGATAATTTATATCACTTTTTATGAAGCTTTTCCCGCACGCCGCATGGCACTTTGAAAATGAAGAAAAAGGCCAAAATGAGCGACAGAATGAAAAGCACAAGGTAAAGCGGATTTGTGACGATTGTTATCAAAAGCGCTAAGATCGCTTCCGGACGCCACAAAACGGCTATACCGACAAAAGCGGCAAAAACGGCGCACACAAGCACCGCTCCCGCCGCGATATCTTTTGTTTTGCCGATGAGCGGATTATAGCTTTTCTGCGCGTAATCACACAACATCTCCATGGCGGTGTTGAACGCTTCCGCCGCGATAACCATTGCGATGGTCAAAAGCAGAACGCCGTATTCGCTGCGCGTTACGCCCAGAAAGGGCGAAAAAAACAAAACGTATACCGCCGCTGTAAGGTGTATACGCATGTTTCGCTCCGTTTTCACGGTATGGAAAAATCCGCGCGCGGCATCGCGAAAGCTGTCCGCCTGCGTGCGGGTCTTACCGTTTGTTTTCCAACCCGGCACCATGTTAAACGGTGTAGCTGGAAGTGCCCGGCAGGCCGAGCTGCGACATAACGTATTCTTCTTTTTCACGCATGCGCACACGCTCCATGCCGCCATTTTCGTGGTCATAGCCGAGCAGGTGCAGCATAGAATGCGCCGTCAGGTAGCCGATCTCGCGCTCTAAGCTGTGGCCGTAGCGCTTTGCCTGTGCCATTGCCATTTCCACAGAGAGCACAATGTCGCCGAGAATCTTCGCGCCGGTATCGTGGTTGATGTCATACACGCCGTTCTCACCCATGGGGAAAGAGAGCACGTCTGTTGCGGCATCTTTGTTGCGGTACTGCGCGTTTAGCTCGCGGATCTGCTCGTTGTCCACGAATGTCACGCTGATTTCAGCGGAATCCTCAAACTTCTCCATCCGCAGAACCGCGTGGCAACAGCGACGGATGAGCATGCGCACGCCGGTCGGCACTTTGACCGCTTTCTGGTTGTTTGTGATGATGACTCTGATTTTTTCCATATGCTAAAATCCTTTCGATAGGGGTTATTTTGCTGCGGACGCTTTTTCATACGCCCGAATGATATCCTGCACCAAGCGATGGCGCACAACGTCTTTTTCGGTAAAGCGGAAAACGGAAATGTCATCCACATTGCGCAGCACACGCATCGCATCCTTCAGACCCGAGCGTCTGCCGTCCGGCAGATCAATCTGCGTGATGTCGCCTGTGATGACCATTTTGGAGTTGAAGCCGAGACGCGTCAGGAACATTTTCATCTGCTCGCAGGTGGTGTTCTGCGCCTCATCCAGAATGATAAAGCTGTCGTCGAGCGTTCTGCCGCGCATGTACGCAAGCGGCGCCACCTCAATGCTGCCGCGCTCCACAAGGCGGGCGTACGATTCCGCGCCGAGCATGTCGAACAGCGCATCGTAAAGCGGGCGCAGGTAGGGGTCTACCTTCTGTTGCAAATCACCGGGCAGAAAACCCAGCTTCTCGCCGGCTTCCACGGCGGGGCGCGTCAAGATGATGCGGTTCACCTGCTGCGCACGGAACGCCGTCACAGCCATGGCGACCGCAAGGTACGTTTTACCGGTGCCCGCAGGGCCGACGCCGATGGTGATGGTGTTATTGCGAATATTGTCGCAATAATTCTTCTGTCCCACCGTTTTGGGCTTTACAGGCTTGCCTTTCGCCGTGATGCAGATGCAGCCGTCCGTAAGCGGCGCCATCTGTGCTTCGCTGTCCTCCATGACCATGTCGATGCAGTAGCCGACGTTCTGGTCGTTTAGGACTTCGCCCTTTTCGACGAGCCGCAAAAGGCTTTCTGCCGCACGCACCGCACGCGAAACACCGGGTTCTTCGCCGATGACGTGGATCTGCGAATCGCGGCAGGAAAACGTTACACCGAATGCCTTTTCCAGTCGCTTTGCGTTCACGTCAAAGCTGCCGAAAAGCTCTGCCGCGTATTCTGCTTTGTCTACATGAATGCTTCTTTCCAAATCGTTCTCCTTTTGCCGCACGGCTTTGAAAAACCGTGCAGTCTAAAAAACCGAATTTCCTGTTTTATTATAGCATAAGTGTTCCCAATGTGGTTATGAAATTTTCAACGAAATTTAGTCGTTTCCCTGTACATTTCCGACAAATACCCCTATAATCTCCGGATTTTCAGGCTCTTCAGGCAGGGTGAGCGGCGCCTCCTGCGCAATGTTTTCAAGACATACGCACCGGGACGTGACGTAAACCGTGCCGCCTTTTGTCTGATATGTGATGTTTTCCGTAAGCACACGCCCATCTTCTCCAAGCGCAAGCTTTTGCAGCTGATGCAGATTTTCAAGCGCGCGGCGCTGCGCTTCTTCCTCCGTGAACGTAACGGGCACGGTCTCCTCCTCATATACGCGCACCGTTTCTACCCACAGCGGCAACGTGTGCCCCTGCAAAACGAACGGCGTGCGGGTGTATGCCGTCTGGCCTTTCGGCGCGCCGGAAAGCGAGAGCGGCACGCGCACGCCCAAAATATACAGCGCGCGCTGTGTACCGAGGTCCGTTTCGCGCACCGTTTCGGTACTAAGCGGACAGGATGCCGTGAATGTGCGCTGTGTCTCCGCCAGAATCTCCGCACGGGCGCGGGTGTAAAAATAGCGCACGGGGTTATATTCTGGATCATACGGGTCGCCCACCTGTGTGATGCCGGAAACGAGCACCTGCCCCGCGGCGCAGGCAGAACCGACTTTCACGAGCACCGTGCCGTTTTGCGCCGTGATAGAATGGATGAGCCCCGCGCGTGACGCGACGATATCCCCCGTGCCGTCGTGCTCCGCGCCCTCCGCCTTTGTGACGGACGTGCGCAGCTCAAGCTGTACGGTGCAACCCTCCGTGTTGAACGATGCCCACGAAAGCTCCGGCAGCTCCTCCAAAAGCGCGACAGAGGCCAAAGCGGTATCGGTGCTTCGCGGCGCGCCGATATACACGCCAACGCGCTTTGCTGCCGCCAAAATTTCGCTTTCGGCATACGGAATATCTTCACCGGAGATCGTCATCTCCCAGTAAAAGCCGGAAAGGAACAGCATCAGCGCCACGCCGAGCGCCGTGCCAAGCAAAAGTCCCGGTCGGCGCAGCATGCGGCGGAACCGAAACGGGAAGCCGCTTTTCTCCGCAAGCTTCACCCGCGCGTGCGTGCGTTGTTTGATCTTATGCAGCTTTTTGTAGTCCTTCGCATACAAGGTGAAAAGCACGTCTTTCCCATCCTTTTGAAGTCGAATGGGGCGCAGACCCGTTTTCACCGCAATGTTCATAAACCGTGCCGTATCGCCCGAAACACGCGCCGTTGCCGTGCCGAGCACCCAATGCGTGATTTTCTTCATGCGAACCTCACCGCCTCAATATGTCCCGTGATCACCGCGCCGTCCTCTTCAAGACACAAAAGCCGTAGGCTTTTCCCCTCCACCCACACGGCGCGCCGCCCGCAGCGCAGGCCGATCTTTTCCGTTTCGTATTCGATTACGCCGTCACACCCCTCTAAAATAAGCTTCGCCGTGCCGAGAATCTCCGTGCGGATCGTGCCGTCCTGCATGGCATAGCGCAGCTTATCTGCAAGCTCACCCATGCACCCACCCTCTTTCTTTTTACTCCTCTATACGTATGTGTGGAAAAACACGCATATACTTTTTCAAAAGGAGGGTTCACCGTGTCGAAGCATACAGAACACATCGCTTTTTTCATTCGCCAAAAATTGCAGCTTCCGGCGCTTTATGTCCGCGCCGCCGCGCTTTTACTGCTCGCCTTGCTCCTGCTCAGGCACCGTACCGCTGCCGTCGCAGGCGTTGTCAGCGGCATCCACACATGCCTCGGCACGCTGATTCCCTCGCTGTTCCCGTTTATTTTACTCGCGTGCCTATGCACGAACAGCCGCGCGGCGCAGGTGCTGTTTCGCCCGCTTTCCCCCGTAATGCGTCATGTGTTCCGCCTACCCGCCTGCGCCGCTCCCGCCGTTTTGTTGGGGCTCACCGCAGGCTACCCTACCGGCGCGAAGATCACCGCAAATTTATACGCGGCCGGAAAGCTCACAAGGGAACAGGCGGCACGGCTGTTATGCTTCTGTACCGCGCCGGGCTATGCGTTTGCGGCAGCCTATACGGGCAGTTTATTATTAAGAAGCGACCGCATCGGGCTGAATTTATTTTTTGCCTGCGCACTTGCGCCGTTACTTCTGGGACTCACCCTGTCGCGCTTTGCCGAAAAACCCGAAAAAAGCCTAAAATCGCCCGAATCTGCTCCCGGCGGCATCGTCTCCGCTGTGCAGGACGGCATTAAGGCCACCGTTTCCCTTTGCGGGTTCGTCCTTGTGTTTTCCATGCTTTTGGCCGTTTTGCACGATGCCGGCATTTTTCAGTTTTTATGCGGATTCCTCTCCCGCCTTGGGCTCACCGTGCCGCTTTCCGGCGCATTGCTGACGATGGGTCTGGAGATCACCGCCGGAGTCACACAGTGCATATATTGGCACCTGCCGGTTTATTTTTTAGCGTTCGGGCTCGGATTTTCCGGCGTTTGCATCCACTTGCAGATCTTCTCCTTTTTCCACAAAGCGGGGCTGCCGCTGTCGAAAACGAGATATGTTCTCGCACGCTTTTTAAACGGACTGCTTTCCGCTGCATTTTATTTGCTGCTTTCCTATTTTCTCCCGGCAAACACCTCGGTTGCCGTGGAAACCTCGCCCCTCAACACCGCGCCCATGGCGGGCAGCGCGGCATCATCCTTGGCGCTCATCGCGCTGTCTGTGTTCTTTCTTCTCACGTGTATTCTCCGCAGCGGAAAAACACCGTCGAAAATTTGTGGTGGAAATTCCACCGGGAAAATGCTACAATGAGAACAACTCTAAGAGCAACCTGAAAATCGGAGGCGACGAAAGTGTTCGGACGCAAAAAGAAAAAACAAACACCCGCTCTGTTTGGCAGCCGCATTGAGCCGGACTGCGCTTACTGCGCGTTTCATGCGGACGGTGTACAGAAAAAATGTCTTGCGGGGCAGCTCGGCGGAGAGCACTGCGCAAAATTTCAATATGACCCGCTGCGCCGCGAGCCGAAAAGCGAACAAAAGCTCGGGCAATACAGCGCCGAGGAATTCAAACTATGAAAACTTATCTTAAAGCGTTTCGTTTAAAGCGCTTTTGGCTGCTGCTTTTGCTGCCTGCGGCGTTCCTTTTGGACTTCGCCGCACGGCAGAGCGCAGATTTTGCCGAGTGGTATGCCGTGACGATCTACCCCGTGTACGCGCAGTTCTTTTCCGCCATTACGGGAGTCTTCCCGTTTTCTGTCGGCGAATTTTGTCTGATCGCGCTTGTCCTTTTCATTTTGGCGTACCTCATTCACGGCGTTTATAAACTCATTCGTCATAAAGAGGGCCGCTTTGCGTACTTTGTGCGTTTTTTGTCAGTTCCTGTTCTCATCGCCACGTGCATCGCGTTTTTGTGCGTAACGAACTACGGCACGAACCATCGCCGGTACAGCTTTGCCGCCGTCAGCGGGCTTACCGTGCGGGAGTCCTCCGCCGAGGAGCTTTACGATGTGTGCGTGTATTTGATCAACGAAGCGAACACATTGCGCGAAAACCTGCCCGAAGACGAAAACGGTGTATTTCAGCTTTCAACCAGTGTTTTTTCCGATGCAGACGAAGCAAAATCATCATTCAACAGCCTTCATGATACGTATTCCACGCTCTACACAAACGGCAAACCGAAGCCCGTGTTGTTCTCGGAAGTGATGTCGTACCTTGACATCAGCGGCATTTACTGCCCGTTCACGTTTGAAGCGAACGTCAACGTCCACATGAACGACGTATTGATCCCCGTGACGATGTGCCACGAGCTTTCGCACCTTTCCGGCTACATGCGCGAGGACGAAGCGAATTTCATCGCATTTTTGGCGTGCCTGCAAAGTGACGACCCGGAATTCCGTTACAGCGGTGTGTATTTGGCGTCCGTCCACGCGATGAATGCTTTGCTCACCGTGGACAGCGACCTGTGGAACCGGGCGGACGCTTTAAAAAGCGACGCACTGCGCCGCGATATTCGGTCAAATAATGCGTACTGGAAGCAGTACGCAACGCCCGTTTCCGAGGTCTCCGACCGCGTGAACGACGCGTACTTAAAAGCCAACGGGCAGGAAAACGGCCTGCGCTCCTACGGCAGAATGGTCGATCTGCTTCTCGCCTACTACCGCGACGAGCTGCAATAGACATAGTTTTTTGGGGGAGTTCTCTATGTGTGAAAAAATCATTGCGGCGTGTGGAAACGACTGCGCGGTATGTCCGCGCTACAACGTGCCGCCGTACACCAAAACCGCAGAAGAACTGCACCACACCGCCGAGCTGTGGTATAAAATCGGCTACCGCGACCACGTGGTGACAAACGAGGAGATTGCCTGTACCGGCTGCAAGGAAGAAAACTGGTGCCGCTATCGCCTTGTAAAATGCGTGAACGAAAAGCACATCGCGCATTGCGGGCAGTGCGAAAACTACCCGTGCGACGTCATTAAAGCGTGCTTCACAGTGACAGGCTCGTTCATCTCCACCTGTAAAAAAGCCTGCACACCCGAGGAATTCGAGACATTGCGCAAAGCATTTTTCGAAAAAGAAAAGAACCTGACGCAAAATTAAGACGACAAAAGGCCTTTGCACCGTCCAAAACGGAGATGCAAAGGCCTTTTTATGTACGATTATTTATTCGCGTTCATCTCGCGGACTTCTCTTAAAATGTCCTCAAGGTCATATTTTTCGGGCGCTTTCGGCGCGGCAGGCTTTGCCTGCACTGTCTGTGCAGCCGGCTTCGGGGGATTTGCCGGGCGCTGCTGCACGGGCTTCAGCGCAGGTGCGGCGGGCTTTGCAGCTCTCGGTGCGGCGCTTTGCCGTGGCGCGCGATTCACTGAGGTCTGCACCGCAGCGCGGCGCACGTTCTGTGGCTGCATGGAGACCGGCGTTTCCGGCATGATGGGGCGTTCTGCGGTGTACTCCGCCGACACCGGCATCACCGGCAGCTCGCCGGTGTCTTTATCCGGGTCAAAGGACGTGGGCACGCGGGACTCTGCCTCACGGCGCGCCTGCATCTGCTCGCGGCGCATGCGCTCTTCTTCGCGTCTTCTGCGGTTGCGTCGTTCCTCCTGCTCAATCTCATCCAGCACCTCGGCGCGGTCCGCTTCGCCGCTGTCGCGGTTACGGCTTGCACGCTGCCACAAAATGATGCTGACAATTCCGCCGACGCCGAGCACGATGCACACCGCACCCGCAATGAACAGCGTGCGGCCGACGCCGTTATCGGCCTTCAGCTCATTAAAGAACGATTCCGCTCCGCTGCTGTCTTCGCCTGCGGTGTCGGTCGTGCCTTCCGTGGTGTCCACCGTTTCGGTGCTGTCTGTGGTATCGGCCGTATCGGCTTCATCCGCAAAGGTAAACGGCGCACACAGCGCAGCGCCGAGCAAAACCGCCGCTAAAACAGCAAATATACGTTTAGAAAAAGTATTTCTCATAATCCATTTCCTCTTTCGTGATAACTTTTATGTGTCACGATTTCGAATTCATTTTTATTTAGTTTAGCATATTTTGCATGGTGTTTCAACGGCAAAATAAACAAACCCGCCGCTTCTCTGCACGGTTCATGCAGTCGAAACGGCGGGTGCTGTGTCTATTTATACTTCTTTAGAAATCGATCTTCTCTGCAATGTACGCTTCAAGCTCGTCAATCTTCACACGCTCCTGCTCCATGCTGTCACGGTCGCGGACGGTAACGCAGCCGTCATTTTCACTGTCAAAGTCATACGTGATGCAGAACGGCGTGCCGATCTCATCCTGGCGGCGATAGCGCTTGCCGATGGAACCCGTATCGTCAAAGTCAACGGAAAACTTCTTTGCGAGCGCATCGTAAACCTCGCCGGCCTTTTCGCTCAGCTTCTTGGAGAGCGGCAGAATCGCTGCCTTAAACGGTGCCAGTGCCGGGTGCAGACGCAGTACAACGCGCACGTCCGGCTTTTCTTCGGTGCCGAGGTTTTCTTCGTCGTAAGCGTCGCACAGGAACGCCAGCGCTACGCGGTCCGCGCCGAGGGACGGCTCGACGACATACGGCACATAGCGGGTGTTCGTCTCCGGGTCGAAATAGGAGAGATCCTTGCCGGAATGCTCCTGATGGCGGGTGAGGTCATAGTCCGTGCGGTCTGCAATGCCCCAAAGCTCGCCCCAGCCGAACGGGAACAGATACTCAATATCCGTCGTCGCCTTGGAGTAGAAGGAGAGCTCCTTCTGGCTGTGGTCGCGCAGGCGGATGTTCGCTTCGTCCAGACCGAGGTTCAAAAGCCAGTTTTTGCAGAAATCCTTCCAGTAGTAGAACCAGTCGAGGTCCGTGCCCGGCTTGCAGAAGAATTCGCACTCCATCTGCTCAAACTCTCGAATGCGGAAAATGAAGTTGCCCGGGGTAATCTCATTTCTGAAGCTCTTGCCCACCTGACAAACGCCGAACGGCACCTTCTTGCGCGTGGTGCGCTGAATGCTCGGGAAGTTGACAAAAATGCCCTGTGCAGTCTCCGGGCGGAGGTACAGCTGGCTCTTTGCGTCTTCCGTAACACCCTGGAACGTCTTGAACATCAGGTTGAACTGACGGATATCCGTAAAGTTGTGGCCGCCGCACTCCGGGCAGGCAATGTTGTTGTCGGCAATAAACTGCTGCATCTGCTCGTTCGTCCAACCGTCTGCGGATTCGCCGGTGAAGTCTTCAATGAGCTTATCGGCACGGTGACGGGTCTTGCAGTCCTTGCAGTCCATCAGCGGGTCGGAGAAGCCGCCCACGTGGCCGGTTGCCACCCAGACTTCCGGGTTCATGAGGATTGCGGAATCCAGCGCCACGTTGTAGCGACTCTCCTGCACGAACTTGCGTTTCCACGCGTTTTTTACGTTGTCCTTGAAAAGGCAGCCCAGCGGGCCGTAGTCCCAAGAGTTGGACAGACCGCCGTAAATTTCGGAGCCGGGGTATACGTAGCCTCTGTTTTTGCAGAGCGCCACGATTTTTTCCATGGTCTTTTCTTCGGGCTTCAAAACTTTCTTCATTTGTTAAACTCCTTTCGCGCCGCTGGCTGCTGCACGGCTTCGTGCAGCTGGATGCTGCGCTTATGATTTATCAATCATACCACGTTTTTCAAAGATACACAACTACCGCGGCGGGATTTTATACGAAAAAGCGGCACTCCGCAGAGCACCGCCCGAAATTTCCGCTTGTTTAGATTTATTCGCCCTCGTCCGCGATGAGCTTTTTCATCTGCGGCAGACGGAACAGAATAACCGCCGCGATAACCGTGAAGATGAGCTCCGGCAGCATGTAAGTGCCGTTGTAGCAGAAGGAGTAAAGCCACGGGTGGCCCACCCAGGAAGCGCCGAACGCCACAAACTCATCAAAATTTGCAAAGATAATGGCACCGGAAATGAAGTGGCACACAAAGCGCAGCGCAACAGCCAGCGCCGTGCCGCAGCAAATGCCTACATAACCCTTCTTGCGGAAAATGCCCGCAATGCCGATAACCGTGTATGCCACGATGTAATCGAGCAAAATCGTGCCGATGAGAGCAGAAGGCGTCATGCCCCAGCCGAGGATGCCGTCCATCGTGATGCCGAACGCAAGCTGAACGACGGATTCCACAAAGGAAGCCGCAAAGCCCCACTTAAGGCCGTACATGATGGAAATCATGGCGCAGGGCAGCATGGAAAGCAGCGTGATGGAACCGCCAAACGGCATCTGAAGCACCTTGATCATGCTGAGCACAGCGCCCAGTGCGACCATAACCGCGCAGGCCGCAAGCTTTTTTGTATTGTTGTTCTTCATAGTTCATTCCTCCGGTTTTCTACCGAGATTTAGGGGATAAAGCGGAGAAAACAAAAACCGCGCACCCATTCGGCACGCGGCATAAAAAGCACTTAAAATAAGTGTATTTTCCTACGTCGGCATTATCCGAATCAGGTAACAGGTTTCGGCGTTCACGCCGCTCTCAGCCGACTTTATACGTCAGCACCCTTTTTTCACATTCAGTATAGCACGGAACTTTTCGCTTTTCAACCCAAATTTGTGTTTTCGGGCAGAAAGCAAGGCTTTTCTTGATTTTGGAGAAACAAAATGATAGTATAAAAGAAACATAAGCCAACGGCATAAGCCAACGGCAACGGTGGTTAAAAGTTTTGCTTAAGCTTTTTCAAGAAGCTTAAAGCGAACGGGTGCGTTCGCTTGGGTTCATTAGGGCAGCGCCCTAAGTCGTCGTCCGCAGACGACGAAACACCTTTTGCCTAACAAAAATCAGGATGGGAACCACAACAGTCCGGTGGACTGTTGTGGTGTGGGAGACACAATTAGGGGGGCTCCCAATGAATTTGCAAGGCAAATTCATAAAATAAAATGCTAAAACCGATTTAAACTACGGAAGGACATATAAAAATGGAAAGCACACAGAACAAAACGCGCTGTCCGCACAGCAAAAAGTGCGGCGGCTGCCAACTGCAGAACCTCGATTATAAGGAACAGCTCGCGCACAAGGAGCGCACGTGCATCCGCCTGCTCGGCAAATTCTGCCGCGTAGAGCCCATCATCGGCATGGAGAACCCCTACCACTACCGCAACAAGGTGCAGGCCGCATTCGGCACCACGCGTGCCGGACGCATCATCTCCGGCATTTACCAGAGCAGCACGCACAACATCGTCGCCGTGGACAGTTGCATGACGGAAGACGAAATTGCCGACCGCATCATCGTCGATATCCGCCGCCTGCTGCGCGATTTCAAAATGACAACGTATAACGAAGTCACCGGGCGCGGCTTTCTGCGCCATGTGCTCGTTAAGCGCGGCTTCCAGACCGGCGAAGTCATGGTTGTGCTCGTCACCGGTACGCCAATCTTCCCCGCGCGCAACAATTTCACCCGTGCGCTGTTAAAGCTTCATCCGGAGATTACCACAATCATTCAAAATGTCAACGACCGCTACACCTCCATGCTGCTCGGGCAGAACGAGAAAACACTCTACGGCCCCGGCTATATCACGGATATTCTCTGCGGGCTGCGCTTCCGCATTTCGGCAAAATCATTCTACCAGATCAACCCCGTGCAGACCGAGGTGCTGTACGGCAAAGCGATGGAATTTGCGGAGCTCACGGGCAAGGAAACCGTCATTGACGCGTACTGCGGCATCGGCACCATCGGCATGGTCGCCGCCAAAAAAGCCGGACAGGTCCTCGGCGTAGAAGTGAACCGCGACGCCGTGCGCGATGCCCGTGAAAACGCAAAATTAAACCGTGTGAAAAATATCCGCTTCGTCTGTGCCGATGCAGGCGACTTCATGGTAGATATGGCAAACGCCGGTGAACACTGCGACGTGCTTTTCATGGATCCGCCGCGCGCCGGCAGCGACACCGCGTTTCTCTCCTGCGCGCTCACACTTGCACCGAGACGCATCGTATACGTCTCTTGTAACCCTGAAACGCTCGCGCGCGATCTTAATTTTCTCACAAAGCGCGGCTATCGCGCCGAAAAGATTCAGCCCGTAGACATGTTCCCCCACACCGACCATGTAGAATGCGTCGTACGGTTGGATAAGATGAATTAAAACAAAAGAAGGCTTTCCCATGATTCGCCCCGTTACCGAAAAGGATATTCCCGCCTGCGGATATTTGCAAATTCCGCTCCCGAAAATTACGGAAGAAAGGTAAAAAAATATGGCTTCCAGTCTCATGCACTACGCAATCACGGATAAAATTTTGCAACTGTTTCCTATGCACGACGGTGCGCGGCTGCGCTTTGGCGCGGTACTGCCGGACGCTTCCGTAAACAAGCGGAAAACACATTTTCGCGTTTACAATGAAAAGCTCGGCATTCGGCTTTATGATCTTGAATCGTACCGCGCGCAGTTCGGCGAGCGTATGCAAAAAGACGACCTTTACCTCGGCTACTATCTGCACCTCATCGAGGATGCTTTGTACCGCAAAACACTGTACGATACCTTCGGCTGGAATCCCTACACGCCGGAAAGCACCGCGCGCATGCACCACGATTACACGCTTTTAAACCGTCATTTCATTCAAAAATATAATATTCGGGATGACCTTGCCGTCCCGGAAAATTTCACGCAGGAACCGATTTTCGCTTTTGAGCCGTTTGACGCCGAAGGTCTTCTGCGTTCGATTCATCAAAACTTTGTGCCCGCGCCGGCGGATGCCCCCTACTTTTTTACGGCTGCCATGGCGGACACGTATATTGAAGACGCCGTGCGGCTGTGCACCGCGGAGCTTGACCGCTTTCACTGCGGCAAAACGCTTCTTTCCGCCGAGGATTTCACCTGGGCGCCGCCGGAAAACAATAAGAATTTCTGAATAAAAGCAAAAACACCCTCCCGAAGTGATGGATATGTACCCTATATAGGAAGCATATCCATGACCGACACGGGAGGGCTTCTTGATTTCTCTTGGGAAAGCGACTTCGCGGGTCAGACGCGCTTTCTTATGCGCATTCGGAATTGACATTCCCGTTCCGCTTCGGTACAATAGAATCAACAAGAACCTCGGGGGACAAAACAGTATGAATTTTCTGGAAGAACGTATCGTAAAGGACGGCGTTGTAAAAGCCGGCAATATATTGAAAGTAGACAGCTTTTTAAACCACCAAATGGATGTACGCCTATTTCGCCAAATGGGCGAAGAGTTCAAGCGACGTTTTGCAGATAAGCCCATCAACAAAATTCTGACGATTGAAGCCTCCGGCATCGGTATTGCATGTGTGGCGGCGGAATGCTTTGACGTGCCGGTCGTCTTCGCAAAAAAGAGCCAGAGTGTGAATATCGATGGCGACGTATACGTTTCCGAAGTGGAATCCTTCACACATAAGCGTGTGAATCGCGTGATCGTTTCAAAAAAATTTCTCGGCCCCGAGGATCACATTCTTATCATCGATGATTTTCTTGCAAACGGCTGCGCGCTGCAGGGGCTCATCTCTATTGTAGATCAGGCGGGCGGCACGGTGGAAGGCATCGGTATCGCGATTGAAAAGGGGTTCCAGCCCGGCGGCGCGAAGATTCGCGAGATGGGCTACCCGCTCGAATCGCTCGCCATTGTGGAAAGCATGGACGACGCAACCGGCACGGTCGTTTTCCGTCCACAGCCATAAAAGGAGTTTTGTATGAAACGGTTTTTATCCCGCGTTTTGCCCCTTTTGCTCAGCTTCGGCTTGATTTTTAACTGCACAGGATGCAGCACGGTTTTGGTCTTAGCCGGTAAAGCTCGTGAAAACAGCGAAGCTTCGTCCTCCGTGATTTCGGAAAGCTCCGCGTCCTCCGGCATCATCTCCACCCCTGTGCCGACCGAAGACAGCGACCTGCGTGCGTTTTACACGGATGTTGCAAACGCTGAAAGTGTCACGGTAATGGTGTACATGATCGGCTCCGACTTAGAGAGTGAGGACGGCTCCGCGACCGACGACCTTTTGGAAATGGTAGATGCCGCGCTTTCCGAAAACATTCACCTTGTACTCCAGACCGGCGGCACCGAAACCTGGTGGAACGATGTCTGCACAGACGATGAAAGTGAGCGCTTTGTGATCGAAAACGGCGATATGACGCTGCTCCAAAGCCTTGGCAGCGTGAATATGACGGACGCCGACACGCTCTCCGATTTCATTCGCTTCTCCGCCGAAAGCTACCCCGCAGACCGCTACGAGCTCATTTTGTGGGATCACGGCGGCGGCACCATGACAGGCTTCGGCTACGACGAGCTGTACGAAGACACCTCTTTGACACTCTCTTCTCTTTCTACAGCGCTGTATAACGGCGGCGTGCAGTTTGATTTCATCGGCTTTGACGCCTGCCTGATGGCGACGGCAGAGGTGGCCTACGCCTTGGATCCGTATGCGGATTACCTCATCGCCTCCGAAGAATCCGAACCCGGCGAGGGCTGGGCGTACAAAAACTGGCTTACGATGCTGGCGGAAGACCCCGCCGTACCCACGGCGGAGCTCGGCAAAAAGCTGGCGGACGATTTCCTTGAGGCCTATATTTTCGCCGACATGCCGACGCTTTCCGTTTTAGACCTGCGCTATGTGCCGGAATTATACGCCGCGTTGGAAAGCTACTGGGGAAGCGCCTACACCGCACTGCAAAGCGGCAGCTACGGTGCGTTTTCGCAGGTGCGCAACAACGTGCGGGAATTCGGCGACAACGAATACGACCAGGTCGATCTTTCCGACCTCGCCACACTGACAAAGCAGAGCCTTTCCCTCGGCACCGAGGACGATGTGCAGGCCGCCGTTCAGAACATGGTGGTGTATAACGTCACCTATGAAAAGTCCGCCGCGGGCATTGCAGTCTATTTTCCGTGCCTGTGGCCGGATTATTACGGCGATACACGCTTTGAAATGACCTGCGTCGGCTTCCCGGAATCGTATTTTGAATTCTACGATAAATTCATGAACACGATGCTCTCCGGGCAGTCGCTTTCGCAGAGTGATATCGATTTTTACTCCTACTACGATTGGTTCGATTCCTCCGAGGTTGGCGGCGAAAACGTCACCACAATAAACGACAACGATTTTGAGCTCATCGACAAGGGCGACTATTATGCACTCTCTCTTTCCGATGAAGCATGGAACCTCATCACGTACATTGATATGACCGTTTACCTCGACGACGGCGAGGGATATATTGACCTTGGCAAGGACAACGTGTACGAGTTTGACGACGACGGCGACCTGAAAGTCGATTTTGACTATACATGGATCTCGATCGACGGCGTGATTGTGCCGTTCTACGCCGAAACCGAGGAACAGACGGACGATTATTGGTACACAACGGGTTATGTACCGGCCGAACTGAACGGCAGCACCGATATTGAGATCGTTCTGCGCTGGGACAGCGACCATGACAGCGGCTTTGTTGCGGGCTACCGCTTAAAGACTGAAGAGCCTATGGTAGCGGCAAAGGGTCTGCACAGCTTTACGGAGACGGATCAGATTCAGTACACCTGTTCGTATTATGATTACGATTTCAACTACGACCGGGACTACACGCTCGGCGACCCGGTAACATACACAAGTGAACCCGTCGTCGCCTATGAGGAAATCGGCGAATACCGCACGGTGATCCAATACACCCTGCGCGACATCTACAACAACGAACACTTTACAGACCCGGTAGAGCTTTCCTGTGAATAAATAATTCTATAGAACATACCCTGCTGCGCTCCGTAGCAGGGTATGTTTCGATTTGACTTACACTATAATAGGCGGTATAATGAAAATTACTGACAAAAACGGAATTGTATGGAAAACTATGCCGTTTAAACTGTTCGGAAAGGACAAACGCCATGCGAAAGCTCCTCGTTTACATGAAAGACTACAAGAAAGAGTCGTTTTTAGCGCCTCTTTTCAAGCTGCTCGAAGCCACCTTTGAGCTGATTGTCCCGCTCGTAATCGCGCAGATCATCGACGTGGGCATTCAGACCGGTGACACCGGCTTCATCATCTCCCGCTGTCTGCTTCTGGTCGGGTTCGGTGTGGTCGGCATGGTCAGTGCCATCACGGCGCAGTATTTTGCCGCAAAGGCTGCCGTGGGCTTTGCCACCGGGCTGCGTCACAGCTTGTTCCAAAAAATCAACGAACTCTCCTTCTCTCTTTTGGACCGTGTGGGCACTTCCACGCTGCTGACACGCATCACAAATGACGTAAATCAGGTGCAGAATGGTGTGAACCTTGTACTGCGCCTGTTTATGCGCTCGCCGTTCATTGTGTTCGGCGCATGCGTTATGGCGTTCACCATTGATCCCGGCAGCGCGCTGCTGTTCCTCATTGTAGTCGCTCTGCTCTCCGTTGTGGTGTTCGGCATCATGCTGCTGACCATCAAGCGCTACAAGGCTATTCAAAACCAGCTGGATTCCGTTTTGAACACCACGCGTGAAAATCTGAACGGCGCACGTGTCATACGCGCGTTCTGCGGTGAAGACACCGAAACAGAAAAATTTATCGGCCAAAATTCGCTGCTCTCCAAGCTCCAGAAATCCACGGGCCGTATCTCCGCACTTTTGAACCCGGTTACGTTTATCCTGATTAACGTCGGCATCATTCTGCTCATCCATTACGGCGCTGTTCAGGTCAACACCGGCATTTTGACGCAGGGTCAGGTCGTGGCGCTGTATAACTACATGAGCCAGATTTTAGTTGAGCTCATCAAACTTGCAAACCTCATCATCACCGTAACAAAGTCCTTTGCAAGCGCCGCACGTATCCGCGACGTGCTCGAGCTCGACACAAACACCGTTTATTCCGACGACAAGAAAATCTACAATACCCATGCCATCGAGTTCGACCGCGTTTCCATGCACTATAACGAAGGCGCGAAGGACGCGCTCGAAAACATCAGCTTCACCGCCGAGCCGGGCGAGATCATCGGCGTTATCGGCGGCACGGGCAGCGGAAAAACGACGCTTGTGGGGCTTATTCCCCGCTTCTACGATGCGTCCTCCGGCACCATCCGCGTGGACGGCCGCAACGTGAATTCCTATTCGCTTGAAGAACTGCGCGAAAAGGTGCACGTCGTATTGCAGCGCGCGGTCTTGTTTCGCGGCACGCTGCGCGAAAACCTGCTTTGGGGCAATAAAAATGCCAACGACGAAGAGATGCAGGCAGCCGTAAAGGCTGCGCAGGCCGCAGACTTTGTACAGAGTAAGGGCGGGCTCGATATGAAGATTACCGCCGAAGGCCGCAACCTTTCGGGCGGACAGCGTCAGCGCCTTTCCATTGCCCGCGCACTTGTGGGTAACCCCGCGATTCTCATTCTGGACGACTCCGCTTCCGCGCTCGACTATGTGACCGAAAAGGCACTGCGCGGCGCGCTTTCCGCACTGCCGAATAAACCGACTGTGTTCATCGTCTCGCAGCGCACATCTTCGCTGCGGCATGCGGATAAGATTCTCGTCTTAGACAACGGCGCGCTTGTCGGCTGCGGCACACACGATGCGCTCCTTGCGAACTGCTCCGTGTATCGCGAGATCTATGACTCTCAGTTTGGCGGAAAGGAGGCAGCTGCGAAATGAGCAAGATAAATAACAAAAACAGCACCATTAAACGTGTTCTTTTGCAAATCCGTCCGTATCTGCCGACCATCATTTTGCTGCTTGCACTTGCCGTAGTCAGCGTGCTGTGCTCGCTGTACATCCCGGTGCTCGTCGGCGACGCCATCGATGCCATCATCGGCAAGGAACAGGTCAACTTTGCCGTTATCCTGCCGAAGCTCTTCACCTGCGCGGTGCTCATCGGCTGCGCGGCGCTCGCCCAGTGGCTGATGAATGTCTGCGGCAACAAGATCACGTACAACACCATCCGCGATATGCGCGAGGCAGCCTTTAAAAAAATTCACCGTCTGCCGTTTTCTTACCTCGACGCACACGAAGCCGGCGACATCGTTTCCCGCATCATTGCCGATGTTGACCAGTTTGCAGACGGCCTTTTGATGGGCTTCTCACAGCTGTTTACCGGCGTTGTGACGATCATCGGCACCATCGGCTTCATGCTTTCCGTCAACGTTTGGACAACGCTTGTCGTGGTGCTTGTCACGCCGCTTTCCATTTTGGTGGCGCGCTTCATCGCAAAGAAAACGTTCGCCATGTTCCGCTTACAGTCCGAAACACGCGGCCGCCAGACGGCATTCATCAATGAGATGATCACGAACCAGAAGGTCGTGCGCGCATACGGACACGAAGACGAGAACATGGAGAAATTCGACACCATCAACGAAGAGCTGCGCCGCCACACATTAAAGGCGACATTTTTCTCCTCCATCACAAACCCCGCCACGCGCTTTGTAAACTCCGTTGTGTACGCGGCGGTCGCGCTCATCGGCGCTTTTCTGGCCGTGACCGGACAGGGCTTCACCATTGGTATGCTCTCCTGCTTTTTGAGCTACGCAAACCAGTACACGAAGCCGTTTAACGAGATTTCCGGCGTTATCACCGAGCTTCAGAACGCGCTCGCCTGCGCAGACCGCCTGCTTGAATTCCTCGACAGCGAAGAAATGTCTGCCGACCCCAAACTGCTGCCGGAGCACAGCGAGACCGCAAAGGGACAGGTCACGTTCGATAACGTTTGCTTCTCCTATACAAAAGATCGCCCGCTCATTCGCAATTTCAGCTTGGATGTACCGGCAGGCTGCCGCGTCGCCATTGTAGGCCCGACGGGCTGCGGCAAAACGACGATGATCAATCTTCTCATGCGCTTCTACGACCCGGACAGCGGCAGCATCAGCGTGGACGGCACGAATACGCAGACGATCCCGCGCCGCGCACTGCGCCGTAACTTCGGCATGGTCCTGCAGGAAACATGGCTGAAAACCGGCACTGTGCTCGATAACATCCGCATGGGCCGCCCGGACGCTTCCGAAGAAGACGTTATCGCCGCCGCAAAGGCCGCGCACGCACATAGTTTTATTGAGCAACTGCCGAACGGCTACTATACGCAGATTGGCGAAGACGGCGGCAGCCTTTCCGCCGGACAGAAACAGCTTTTGTGCATCTCGCGCATCATGCTGACGCTGCCTCCTATACTGATTCTGGACGAAGCGACGTCTTCCATCGATACACGTACCGAGCTGCGCATTCAGCGCGCGTTTGCCAAGCTGATGCGCGGACGCACCTCGTTCGTCGTCGCACACCGCTTGTCGACCATCAAGGAATCTGACGTTATCCTCGTCATGCGCGACGGCAACATCGTAGAGCAGGGCGACCATGAATCTCTGCTTGCGAAAAACGGCTTCTACGCCGAGCTGTACCGCAGCCAGTTTACGGATGAGGAACAGCCGGTGGGTTAACGCACAAAAATGCAGCCTTCTCTATTCGAGAGAGCTGCATTTTTCATTTTCTGCCATACCGCACAAAGCTGCGTTCTGCACTTTGTGCGGTATTTTTCGAATATCAATATAGTGGAAGTTTTAGTCAATGCGTTTGAGGAAATCAAACGGCAAAACGATTATGATAAAGATATAGGCGAACCTTGCCCGGACTGCGCATGCGCAAACTGCGTGCGGAACGCCTTCGGTGCACAGCCGTAGCGCTCCGTAAATAAGCGGTAAAACCGGCTTAAGCTGTTAAAGCCGCATGCACCGCAGATTTCAATGACGGGCATATCCCCCTGCAAAAGCAGCTGCGCCGCCAAAGACAATCGCTTGCCGTTGATGTACTCCGTCGGCGTCATGCCGATGTAGCGGCGAAACGACCGCGTAAGGTGCTCCTGCGACATATTTGCAAGCGCCAAAAGACACGGAAGACCTGCGGTGTAATTTTCGCGCCGCTCCATTTTTTCAAGCAGCTCCGAAAACCACGCAGGCAAAATCGCTTCCGGCGCGGGTGCCGTAAGAAACAGCTGCACCAAATACGGAAACAGGCTTAAAATGTAGCGGCACGCCGTTTCGTTATCGGCAAAGCGGTTCGTGTTCAAAAGCTTTTCCTGCACATCCGTTAAGGTGTGGCCGGAAAGCACACAATGTAACGGCAGCTCCGGCGTATCGAATATGGCGCGGTCAAGCTGCAAATAATCGCACAAGCGCTCAAACACCGTGCGCGGAATACCGATATCGAGCAGCTCGAAATCCGCGTTGTTGAAAAAATCATAGCGGTGCACGTCCCTCGGGCGCATCAAAACGAACGAGCCTTCGGAAAGCAGCTGCGAGCGTCCATTCACGGCGTGGATGGCCCCGCCGTGCGAGACGAGAAACAGCTCGTAAAAATCATGCGTGTGAATTTTATACGTCGCCGGCACACCGCACTGGTGCAGAACGCGCGCGCCCTCACCGGTGTGCAGATTTTCTTCGGAAAAATGCAGAAGTTCAACGTCGCTCATTTCGGCACCCCCTTTCTTCTGCTATTATAACGCGTCAAAAAAACGGAATCAAGAAATTTTAAATATAAATTGGGGAGGATAACGGTATGTTCAAGACCGATGTTCAAAAACTGCGCAATGCGTTGGAATTCACGCGCGTTTACAAAGAGAACGCAAACGACATTTACCTGCGTGAAGCCGCCTGCATGGATTTTCAGCTTCGTCATATCTTAGTGCCGATGGATGAAAACGACGGCATCGCGGGCCGCTATGAGCACGACTTTGTGGGCTTTTCCTCGCAGGTCGGCGGCATTTACACGTATTACTTTAACAAGCATGAATTTTTGAACGCATACATGGCTTGTAAGCAAAACGGTGAGATCACCGCTGCGGAGGACTACGCTTTGCAGGCTGTGCAGGCCTATTGGCACGAGGAAAACACCGCGCGCAAGGTTGAATTGGAATTTTCGAAGCGCTACGGCTATGTGCCGCCGAAAGCTTTTCCCGGTGCGGGCGTGGGCAACTGCGACTGCCGCGTGGCAGGTACAAACCTCGATTTTGAAAAGCTCATCCGTCTCGGCTTTGACGGGCTCGATCAGGAGATCGACCGCGCGGCGGAAGTGAACGGCGCGTCTTCGTTCTACACGGCTTTAAAGCTGTGGATTGAAAGCCTGCGCGGCGCATGCGAGCGTTACCGCGAACAGGCATTGGTGCTTGCCGAAAAAGCAGAGACCGAAGAAGCCAAAACGCGCTTTACAAAGCTTGCCGAAGCACTTTTAAACATTCAGCACAGCACACCGAAGACGTTCCTTGAGGGCGTGCAGCTGATGTGGATCTACGCTGTCAGCAGCGACATTATGAATTACAGCCGCATGGACGATTATCTTGGGCCGCTCTACGCCGCGGATATCGACGCGGGGCGCATCACGGAAGAAGAAGCCGTGCAGACCGTGCTGTATCTCTATAAGCACTTTAAAGAGATTAACAAGATCCATGACTGCCGCGTAATCATCGGCGGCGTGGGCAGAAAGCACCAGAAGGAAGCCGACCGCCTCGCCATCGTCATCATGGAAGCTTCCCGCCGCTTCCGCGAGACTGTACCGCAGCTCACCCTGCGCTATTACAGCGACATGGACGAGACCGTTTTCCGCAAGGCGATGGAAGTGAATGCGGAGGGCACCACGTTCCCGATTATTTACTCTGATGAGACGAATGTACCGGCTGTGGAAAAGGTCTTTGGCGTTTCGCATGAGGAAGCCGAGCAATATGTGCCGTTCGGCTGCGGCGAATACGTCATGGTCGGTTACAGCGTAGGCACACCGAACAACGGCATCAACGCGCTGAAAGCGCTGGAAATTGCGCTGCACAACGGCCTTGATTTCTACCAGAACGTTCCCTGCGGCGAAAAGACCGGCGACCCGGCGCAGTTTGATACCTTTGAAAAGCTGTATGACGCCGTGCTTGCACAGCTCAAGCCGACCATTGACCGCTTTGCTGTACACAAATACCTCAACTATAAAATTGCGGGCGAAAACGCGCCGTATCTGCACCTCAGCCTGCTTTTGAACGACTGCATCGCGCGCGGCAAGGCTACGTTTGAAGGCGGCGTGCGTTACCTGAATGCTTCCAGCGAAATGTTCGGCATCATCAGCTGTGCAGACAGCCTGACGGCCATCAAAACGCTCGTTTACGACGAGAAGAAGCTCACTTTGCCGGAGCTCATCGATGTGCTGGATCACGATTTTGAGGGGCACGACGATATTCGCCGCATGTGCCTTTCCGCACCGAAATATGGCAACGACGACGACACGGCTGACGACATCGCAACGCGTCTTTTCACCGATATTGCCGACCTTACCATGGCGGCAGGCAAAGCTGCGGGGCTTGACCACTACAATATTGTCAGCGTCAACAATTCCATGAGCGCAGAATGGGGCAACTTCTGTGCGGCGTCTGCCTGCGGCAGAAAAGCCGGCAGCCCCATGGCAAACGCTAACGGCGCTTCCATCGGCGCGGATAAGTGCGGCATTACGGCGCTGCTCAACTCCATGTCGAAGTTTGACAATACAAAGCACGTGGGCGTTATCAACAATGTGCGCTTTACAAAGGAGCTCTTCAAGGGCTCTATGGATAAAGTAGAAGCCGTTTTAAAGGCGTTTTACGACAACGACGGCGTGCAGACGAACCTGTGCGTCATCGGCAAGGATGACCTTGAAAACGCCATGGTGCACCCGGAAAACTACCAGAACCTCCTCGTGCGTATCGGCGGCTTCTCCGCGAGATTTGTCACACTGAATCCTGTTGTGCAGCGCGAGATTATTGAGCGTACGACCTACGGCGCGTAAGCGGAGGCCGATATGCGGGATCTTATTTTTGATATTCAACGTTTTTGCGTGTATGACGGGCCGGGCATTCGCACCACCGTGTTTTTCAAAGGGTGCAACATGCACTGTGCGTGGTGCCACAATCCGGAAAGCTTTTCAACCGATGCCGAGCTTTTGTTTCGCCGCGAAAAATGCACGTCCTGCGGGGCATGCACTGCGGTATGTCCGAACGGAACGCATGAAATAAAAGCAGACGGCACACATGTTTTTGACCGTGCAAAATGCGCGGCGTGCGGCAAATGTGCCGAAGTATGTCCGAACGATGTCCTGGAGCTTTCCGGGCGCGAAATGACGGTGGAAGCCGTGATGAAGCAGATCGACAAGGACGCAAAATATTACCGCTCGTCAAAAGGCGGCGTCACCTTTTCGGGCGGCGAGGCTTCTTTGCACTTTGAACTCCTGAAAAAGCTGCTTACAGCCTGCCGCGAAAAAGGGTACCACACCGCGCTGGAGACAAACGGTTTGATCTCTGCCGCACATTTAAAAGAACTGATACCGCTCACCGATCTTTTTCTGTTCGATTTTAAGCACAGCGACCCCGATGCCCTCAAAAAATGGGCAAGCGCGCTGCTTGCGCCGATCCTCGAGTCCCTGGCAGCCCTTGAGGACGCGCATGCGCATGTGTGGTTGCGCTGCCCGGTCATTCCGGGCGTGAACGACACGGACGCGCACTTTGAGGCGATTTGTGCGCTCAAGCATCAATATACCTGTATTGAAAAGGCCGAGATTATGGCATACCATGACATCGGTAAAACGAAATGGGACGCGCTGGGAATACCGTATTCACTCGCCGCGCTGAAGACCGTTTCGCCGGAACAGAAACATATTTGGGAGACTAAAATAGCCGATTAGCGGCACTTTTGGGGATAAGAGAGGGAACGCTTCGTTCCCTCTCTTTGCTTTATCTCCCACATTTTTTCTAAACATTTGACAGATTTCCCGGAATATTGTATGCTATGGAAAACACCGCAGATTTTCCCTGCGGGACCACAAACATTAGGAGGTCACTTATGTTTTGTATATACTGCGGCGCCACCTTGCCGGAAGGCGCGAAAAAATGCACGCTCTGCGGCAACCCCGTTGTGCGCCCGCCGGAAGCCACTGCACAACCCGTAAGCGAACCGGAGCCGGAATCTGCCCCCGCACCGGAAACACCCACGGAGCCTGCCGTGGAAGACATCTCCTCAAATTCGACAGAGAGCCTCTCCGAAGCGGAACCGACACCCGAAGCTGAAGATACCCCTTCAAACAGTCCGGACGGCGAAGATATTTACAGCCATTCCCCAACGGACTTCACGGAGGATATTTCCTCCGGCGATGCGCTCGGCGACAAACCCGAAGGCATGAAGCACGAGGGCACATTCACCGTTCCCCCCACCCCGGAGGAAAATTCAGGACCGGAGCCGCGCGTGCAACCCATAGAATATACGTATAATGACGGCTACGCCTACGAGGAATACGACGAAAAGCCGAAGAAAAAGCGTTCTTTTAAATGGCTTTTCATCGTGCTGCCCATTCTCATCGCCATCGGCGCTACAATCGGCGGCATTTTCTGGTGGTACAATGCACCCATGCAAAAGCTCACCCGCGCGCTTGACGCTTACGATTATTCCGCTGCGGCGCAGGTACTTCCCACGCTTTCAAAGGACGAACTCGCTTCGGTCTCCGACCAAATGCAGGAATATGCCCAGACGGTCATCGACCGATACAATAAAAGCGAAGCGAACTACGACAGCTCCTATGAACTGCTCGACCGCCTGCAAAAGCTGTTCCCGAACATCGGTCTCGACGATCAGCTTGACGGCATTCAATCGCTGAAAGACTCCAAAGAGGCCTACAAAAACGGCAAAAGCCTGCAGGCACAGGGCGAAGACGGCCGCGCCATTGCGGAATATCAGAAGGTCATTCACGCCGATGTAAACCACGACGACGCGCAGACGCAAATTCAAAACATCCGCACCGCATACAAAGAAAAAGTGTTAAGCGATGCGCAGAGCCGCGCGGACGAGAAAGATTTCCTCGGTGCCGAAGCCATTTTGATGAACAGCGCCGATATCCTCGGCGATGATAAAGACGTCCAGGCTAAGCTGGAAGAGATTAAGGACGCAGAGCTCAACAACTACGTAGAAACGCTGCTCGGCACCGCCAAAACGCTCGCGGATGACGGCGACTTGCCCGGCGCTGTTAACGTGCTGCAGGACGCCACACGCAGCGACAAGCGCATCGACGCGCAGATTGCCACCTACAAAAACCAGTATAAGCAAAAAATTCTCGATGCTGCCGCAAAGCAGGCCGGTGAAAGCCGCTATTCTGACGCGGTGGAAACGCTGCAAAACGCCGATGACATCCTCTCCGGCGACAACGACATTGCGGCAAAAATCGAAGAATACAGGGCGCTTTACCCCGTTTCGCTGACAGATCTTTCTCCAAGCGGCGGCGAAGATTGCAGCCAGAACTGGACAGCCTATGACGCAAACGGCAATGCGTACAGCAACGGCCTTAACTTCTCGCTGTACCCTGTCATCGCAAAAACCGTCTACACCGAATACGCCCCGAACGGACAATATAAGCGCCTGACGGGAACATGGGTCGTGGAGGGCGATACCTCCGACGATTTTATCGGCACAGTTCGCATTTATGTGGACGACCATTTGCAGTATGAAGTTTCCTCGCTCACGGTGAACAGCCCCGCAAGCGCGCTGAGCCTGAGTATTTCCGGCGCTTCCACCGTTCGCATTGAAGTGGAGGGCGCGTTCGCCTCGCTGCGTGCCGTCGGTTATCTGTACCTTGCAGATGCGAAATTTGAAAACTAAACCGCTATAAAAAGAGATACCGCACAGGGTAAACTCACCTTGTGCGGTATTCTTTTGCGCAAAGCCTGCCGTGCGGTCTATGCACGTGCAGCTGATCCTTCCACAATACAGAAAAACTCTGTGGAAAACACAACGCGCATAAGAAACGGGATGTCCCTTTTTGGGGGACATCCCGTCTTACTTTGGCTTACGCCTTATGCTTTTGTTCCATCACGCGTTTGCTGCGTTCTCGTCTTCGTCGTTTTCGTCCTTCTTCTTTTTGCAGAGGACCATAACAACGACCTGTACCAGCGCGATTACAACATGGAGGATTGTCCACTTGTCGACGAAGATCATCGGCAGGGTCATGTCTTCGGTGAAGATGAAGACGATGATGGCAATCAGAGCCGGGATGATGCTGATGAGTCTCCAAAGGCCCTTCTTGTTCTTTTCGTACTCCATAACCTCTTTGCCGTTCTCATCGAGAACCACGTTGCCGTCTTCGTCTTCCAACGCCTTCTTTTTCTTGCCGATATAGCCGATGAGAAGGAGGATGGAAAGGAGGGTCGTCACGATGGTGAGGATCAGGTTGATGAGTGCCCAAGCGCCCGTGCCGAGACCTGCGAGCGGCGTTGCGTTATCTGCGATGTCTTCACCGTTTGCAAGCGGTGTTTCGTTATCGTTGATCGTTTCGCCTATTTCGCCGTCATTATTGCCATCGCCTTTTCCGCCGTCATTATTGCCATCACCTTTTCCGCCGTTATCGCTCGGCGCTGTGGAAGGTGTGGCAGTCGGTTTCGGGGTGGGTGTTGCAACCGTAGCCGGAACGACCGGAGCTACCGGCGTCGGAGTAGGCGTTGCCGGGTTCGGATTCGGGTTCGGAGCCGGTGTAGGTGTAGGCTCTTCTGTCGGAACCGGTGTAGGTGTAGGCTCTTCTGTCGGAGCCGGAGTAGGTGTGGGCTCTTCTGTCGGAGCCGGAGTGGGGGTAGGCTCTTCTGTCGGAGCCGGAGTGGGGGTAGGCTCTTCTGTCGGAGCCGGTGTAGGTGTAGGCTCTTCTGTCGGAGCGGGTGTAGGTGTAGGTTCTTCCGACGGAATCGGGGTCGGCGTGGGATTTGCTTCCCAAACAGCCTTCAGCACAACGTCCTTAGCCGGCATCGTGAACGCATCGTTCTCGATCGTAACCTCTTCGCTTCTCCAACCCGAGAACTTATAGCCCTCTCTGGTCGGGACCGTCTTTACAACTTCTACGGTTGCTTTGTACTCGTACGGGAACTCGTTGGTTGCTTCAGTCCACTCGCCGCCGTTGAGGTCGTACGTTACATTGTACTTGTTCGTGGTCTTCTCATACACTGCTACGTAAGTCTGGTTGCCCTTAACTTCCGTGTAGTCCTTATCCCAACCCTTGAACATGTACGTATACTGTGCATCTGCCGCCTTCGTCGGTTCAACACCTTCGAACTTCGGTATTGCTCCGTACTCGTAATCCTTCTGGTCGATGAGCGTCGTTCCGTCTTCATCTACCCACGTTACCGTGTACGTCTTCACCTGCCAAACCGCATAGAGATGGTTATCGCCGTTAGCGTCGACAAAGACCGTAGCGCCTGCTGCGTATTCAATCGTACTGCTGTCCCGCGCGGTTGCCCAGCCGCGGAACTCGTAGCCTGTGGGGGCGACAAAGCCGACATCGCTAAGCGATTTTACGGTTGCGTTCGTATTCTTCGGGTAACCTCTGTCTTCATAGATCTGCGCGCTGTCCCCGAAATTATAATGATACGTAATCGTCTCGGTTCGGGGCTTATTGGTGTAGACTGCCGTCAACGTGATGTTCTTTGTGACGGTAATCTTATCGCCCGGGTGGATGAGCTTGCCGTCTTCCATTTTCCAAGCGCGGAAGTTTTCGGAATTTTCCGGCGGAAGTACGCGGGCGGAGCTGCCGCTTACATACTTCTGGTTATCCGTTTTTACATTCGTACCCTCAACGTATGTGACCGTGAAGCCATCCTTTGCGGAGGGGAAGAACGGGGAAATCGTAACGGAGCCGTAAAGCTTGGTATCTACATTGAACAGCGCGCCGTTGGAATCGATCCAAGCGGAGGGCTTTTCTTCTGTGAATTCCTCGTCAAGCAGCTTTTTAAACGCTTCGGAATCCGAAAGCTTTGTGCCGTACGAAATTTCAATCGTTTTGGAAGCTCCGTCCGCAGAGGCACTCAGATAAACTGTTGCGTTGACCTGCGGCGCCTGCCACTTTGCATAAAGCGTAATGTTCTGTGCGGGCATCGTCTTGCCGGAGAAATCATACGCCGTGCCTCCGCAAGGCTCGTTATCGTACCAACCTGCAAACGTAAAGTTTGCGGGTACACTGGCCGGTTTTGTCGGGTTGTAGTTGGCATTGGAAATATCCTGCTGATACTTGCGGCTGATTTTATTATCCTCTGCACCGTTATTCATGAAAACGATATTATAGGAGTTGCGCGTATAGTAGAATTTGGCATTATTGTAGGAATTTCCATTTCTAGTACCGCTTTCATACTTGAAACCAGTAATGGGGTATTTATCCTCTTGAGATACATAACTCGTACCAGAGCTTGTATCTGAATGATGCAGTTTATACTGAACTCCCTTATAGGTTGTCGTTCCGCTCTCACCGGGAAGAACCTCCACATAATAATATGCAGTCTCACTGCCTCTACCGGTTTTAGGGCCATAGAAAGTCGCACCATTCAATGGCATGGTATTAATATTGACCTGATAGGTACTACCGCCATCACTTGTGCTCCATGTGTTGCTGCCATTGTAAGTAGGCCACTTCTTACTGATGTTCGCGCCATATTTTGCCGTAATTCTAAGACTGGTATACTCCTGAGGAGAAGAGTCCCAGCCCCAACCACTGTAACTGTAGAACTTTACAGTGTAAACATTTCTCTTATAATAAACGTTTACGATTGTGGAACCGTCACCGGCAATGGTTTTCTGCTCAATCGTCTGTGCGGTAAAGCCGAGATAAGATTTTGCTTTAGCATTCGTTGTGCTGTTTGTGGCGCCGGTCTTTTTTTCAATATCCTTTGAGGAATACTCGTTATCATCTGCATTTTCAAGCCAATGGATAACGGTGTATTTCGTTTCGGAATTGGCTTTCCAGTGTGCGGTGACGGTAGCTGTTTCGGAAACCGTTGTAACCGGGGTGCCGTCTGCGCCATACCAACCGTCGAACGTGTAACCGCTGCGGGTGGGTTTGACCGTGCTCAGGTCAAGCGCTTCCATCCGGAACTGCGGCGCCACGTAGTCGCCGCCGTCGGTATCAAACGTGACCCAGAAACCGTTTTTAACTACCGGGTAAACGTATGTAACGCCGGCTTTAAATGTGATGGTTTCGGCGTCGCCTCCCTGCGTGGTGCTCCAGCCGACAACGCCTTTATCTTTGCTCATGGTGAGCTCAACCTTAGCGGTCGCAGCGTTCAGAACGTCTTCGCCGACCGTTTCACCGGCTGTGCCCGCGGCGGTGTGGTAAACCACGGTATCGCCATCTTCATCCATGAAGTACACGTAGCTGTACTCCTCAAACTTCGCCGTAACGGTCACATCCGTGCCGCTGACATCCGCGACTGCGCCGAAGATTAACGGGGTCTCACCGACATACCACCCAACAAAGCGTGCGTTTTCCTTTGTCGGTGCGGTCGGCTCGAGGAGCTCTTCGCCTGCGGCGACGGTCTGCTTCCACTCGGTCAGCTCCGTACCGTTTGCATCATAGAAACGGTAGGTATCGACCTTGGGCTTCTCGTCGTCCGGAAGCAACATAGCCGTTGAAATGCCCGCTTCCTCGCTCTGTTTTGCCGGTGCAGCTTCCTCTGCATTTGCGGCAGGGGTCGCCTGTGCTTCCACTTCAACGGGAGCCGGAGTCTCTACCGGGGCGGGAGTGGCTGTCTCCTCCGGAGCGGGAGTGGGTGTCTCCTCCGGAGCTGCGGTCTCCTCGGGCGCGGGCGTCTCGTCAACGACCGGCGTTCCCCCCTGCATAACATCCCCTGTTGCAGTGTAGGTGTTTGTTTCCTCATCACTCATTGCAAACGCGCCCGTAGGACATGCCGAAACCAGCATACATGCGCTCAGCAACACGGCGATGATCTTCTTTTTCATAGTGTTTTCCTCCAATCCTGTGATTTGTCCGTTTTATAACAAATATGGATTCCTAAATTGATGTGTGTTACTGTGCCAAAACCGTTTCCATTTGGATGAGCAGCTCCAGCACACTGCGGAACGCGGCCTCTTTGCCGCCTTTTGTCCACCGCAGTCTCCCCTGCCAGCTGTAATTCTGGCGGAACAGGATGTCCAGTTCAAACGTGGGTGTTTCCGTACATTTTATGGGAGAAGCTTTCGGCGCGCCGCCTGTATCCAGCTGCTCTTCCAAAAGCAGGATCAGGCGTGAAAGACTTCGGAATAGGGTTTCCTCCGGGAGCGTCCCGCCGGAGACCCTGCCGCGGATGACACCGTCCTCCGCTTCATCCACAAAGATACGGAAGGTCTCTGTGCCGATCGGTAGCATACGATTTTCTTTCACCTAACCCCTCCCTTTTGTATTTTGTGATTCTATTTTACACAAAGGTGCTATGAGAACGCTATGATTAAGAAGTTTTTTCATAGAAAAACGACCCATTTTCTCATAAAAAAAGAAAATAGGTCGTAGTTTTTTTGTTAACTATGTTGCGTCAACCGGTTCGTTTTTTCAGGTGACGGTTTTAGGCCTTTCGGCGCTCCGTTTTCTCCGTTGCTTTTTCTTCTGCGCTCATATGTATGTGGCGCAGGTCGAGCGATTTAAAGGTGTAGGCCGCACCGCTTTTCGGGTATTCCTTTTGGAACCGATTGAACACACGGCGGGAAACGAGCCCGCCGTTTTCGCCGGTCGCACCCGGCAGCAGCACCCAAAACTGGTTTGCGCCCACCTTTGTGAACGGGTCGCCCGCGCGCAGTTCGTTTAAAAGCGTCCCTTCCATCTGCTTCATATATACAGCGCGCTTTTCCGGGTCTACCGAGCGGTTTGCAAGCCGCACAATCATCAACGCCGCAGGGGTATCGTTTCGGCGCATCTCGCGCACATGCAGGTTTACAATCTCGCGGAAAACGTTGTTATCACAGCAAAACGCACCGGTTTCCTGTTCTTTTTCAAGCAGGAACGTTTGAATATCTTCTTCACTCGTCTCGCTGCCGTAAAGCTCCTGCACCGCAAGCGCCTTCTGCGCCTCCAGCTCCGCCGAAGGCGAAACGCCGTAGACCTCCCGGTACAGCGAAGCGATGTAATCATAGTGTTCCAGCGCTTTTTTCGGGTTTTTGTTTTTTATGAGCGCCTGCATCAAAAACACGCTGAATTCCTCTGCGGCGGGATCTAAACGGATAACGCCCGTGCAGAGCTTTTCCGCATCCGTAATGCGTCCGAGCTTCAAAAGGCGATCCACCGCCGCGCGACATAGGCGCGTATAAAGCGAGCGGTAATACGTGTTGAGGTTGATGCACCAGAACTCCGCTGCGCTTTCCATAAGAAAATCGCCGGTGTAAAGCGCCACGGCTTCCTGCGCCAGGGCAACCGATTTTTCCATATCTTCTTCGGCAAGCGCTGCCTTTGCAAGTGTTTCAAATTGCTCCACGTCAAGCTGCGTCTCGCGGTCCGGCGCCCAGCGATAATAACCCTTTTCGTTATGGATTATAACCTTTGCGTGCGTAAAGCCGAGCTCTGCCAGCGCAGCCCTTGCGCGGCTGACATTATTTTGCAGCGTGCTTAACGGGTTATCGTTTTCGGCTTCCGGCCACAGCAGGTCAATGAGCTCCTGTGCGGAAACGCCGCGGTTTCTGTTCAGAATAAGGTATGCCGTAAGCGTCCACAGTCTTCTGGAACGTCCCGTGAGGCTCACAGCGTGCGGAACCTCCATACCTTCCTGCTTTAAGGTAAACTTGCCGAACATGGTCACATCGATCTTCGGCACAACCTGTATCGTTTCACCGTTCTGTGCTTCACACGGCAGCCCGGTGGTTTCAATTTCTTTCGCTGTTCGACTCATGAACGGTTCATCTCCCTTTTTCAGAAATAACAGTTCAAAATATCACCCCGGCTATTGCGAAAAAAATAATATTCCGAACTTGTTCTTTCCATAAAGTATAGCACGCTTCACGGCATTTGTAATCCACCAAAAGGTGGAAAATGCGATTTTTCTCATAAATATTTACTTTTTTGTCGGAGAAAACACCTTTTTCGGTATGAGGTCACGCTTAAAAACTATGCCTCAAAGCAATTGCAGACGTTTTTGCATCGTCTCATAGTTCGTGCAGTAGTAAAGCGCCGTCTCCTCTGTGATGCGCTTTTGCCGTACAAGGTCCGCAAGCGCCATGTCCATGGTGCGCATGCCCTGCGCCGCGCCGGAAGCGATGGCGGCATCGAGCTGATGCGTTTTGCTTTCGCGGATCATATTGCGTATCGCAAGTGTGGAATACATGATTTCAAACACCGGGATGGGTGTGCCGTCTTCTACGCCGGGCACGAGCTGTTGACTGATGACCGCCTGCAAAACCATGGAAAGCTGTAAGCGGATCTGCGCCTGCTGGTTCGGCGGAAATGCGTCGATGATGCGGTCAATCGTATTCGCCGCGCCGGTGGTGTGCAGGCTCGAAAGCAATAGCTGCCCCGTTTCGGCGGCGGTCATCGCGACCTCCATTGTCTCTTTGTCGCGCATTTCGCCGAGCAAAATCACGTCCGGGCTTTCGCGCAGCGCACTGCGCAAAGCGGCAACGTAGCTCGGGCAGTCGCAGCCGATCTCACGTTGGCTCACAATGCACTTATCGTGGCGATGGATGTACTCTACCGGATCCTCGAGCGTCAGAATATGTCCCGTGCGCGTACGGTTGATCTCGTTGATGATACACGCGAGCGTTGTGGACTTACCGCTGCCCGCTGATCCCGTAACGAGCACGATGCCTTTTTTCATCTGTGCCGCGCGCATGACCTCCGGCGGAATGTGCGCTTCTTCGGCCGTAGGCAGACCGAAGCGGATGACGCGCACCACGGCGGCAATGCTGCCGCGCTGGCGGAACAGATTCACACGGAAGCGTCCCGTACCGCTGAGCGAGAACGAAAAATCGTCATCGGTCGCACTACCGTTTAAGCAGTGCGGCTCACGCGCGGCAAGACGATAGATTTCCGCTGCGAATGCTTCGGTCTTTTCGGGCGTGAAGGCGCCGTCCGCCGTTTCACGCTGCTGTTCGCCGCGCACCTTATACGTCAGCGGCAGGCCCGCCACCACGAAAATATCGGAAGCGCCGCGCTCCACGGCACTTTTCAAAATTTCAGTCATATTCATTGTACTCCGCCTTTCTTACCCGAGGTTCAGGGAGTCATCCGGCTGCCAGCGCGCTGTGCAGTGCCATTTTGCAATCTCATAGCTGCCGTTTATCTTATTTAAGCAGATCTCAAGCTGCATGTTGCCGCGCGTGATTTCCGTTTTGAGCGTGGTTTCGGTCTCTTCCGTATTTTCCGGCAGATCTCCCGCGCCCTTTAAATACGCATCTGCTTCGGAAAGCCAGTCTTGCCCGGCGTTTTCGCAGGCATACAGCACTTCCACGTGCTCGCCGTAACGCTCTGCGGCACGGCGATCGGATACGGCAGAGGACACCGTAAGCACGCCGAAAATGGCGACGCACAGCACAACGACCGCGAACAGCACCGCGATGCTGCCGATGCGGAATCGATTTCGGCTCATGGCGTTCCCTCCTTCGGCTGGTAGCACCGTACCTCCAGCGCATAAATTCCTTTATCCTGCTCCGCCGTGTACGCCGTGATTTTCCCGGCATACAACGCTCCCGTTTCGGTCTCGGCGACGGTCACTTCGGTTTCTATATAATAGTAAGCGTCCGCTTCCGCACAGCTTGCCATATCTTTTGTGAAATATGCTTTTTCGCCGTTTTCGGGGATCTCTCCCGCACGAAACGCCTCTGCGGCGCTGCGGCACAGCGCAATGCCTGCGCTTTCCCTCGCCGCTTCATCGCTGATGACGGCCGCGCGCAGAAACACGCACGCAATGACACCGCAGCACGCGACAAATGCCAGAACAAACACAAGCAGTGGGGTCATAAAGCCCATGCGGTGGCGCGTTTCACTGCGCTTTTCCTCGTAATCTATCATGCCGCGCCACCTCCGTCACAATACGCGCCGGCGGTCATGCCGTCCGCAGTGATCGTTAAAAGCCCGTTTTCCGAAAGCTCGGCTTTAAACGTTTTAAGGTCGCACAGCTTTTCGGCGTTATTGGGGTCGATCTCCGCCGTGACCCGTGAAAACTCCGTGCGCAGCGCGTTTTCATATAAATAGATGCGCGTTTCGAAGTCACTTTCCGGCTCGCGCAGGCACACCGCCGGGCCCTCCGGGCCGTCGATCAGGCGGATGTTCCCTTTGCCGCCGCACGCTGCCGTTTGGCTTTGAATATACGAAAGCGCGCTGCGCTGCTTTGCGTGTGCGTCGCGGGCATCCATCGTATCGGAATACAGCCGCGCGCCCGCAAGCGTCAACACCAAAAGCGATGCGATGAGCAATGCATACAGCAGAAGCAGCATCAGAGAAGTGCTGTTTCTTTTTTTCGGTTCCGTCATGCGCCCTCCTTATTCCTCGCCGCGCACCAGTACCTGAACGGTTGGCAGCTGGTTATCGGCGAAAACCTCGTATGTCACGATGTATTCTTTCTTATTGACCGTAAGCCCGTAGTGCTTTTCCAAATATTCAAGGCTTTCCGGGTATGCGCCCTCTAAGGTGTAGCACTCCACGGCGCTGCGCAAAACGGCTTCACGCACGGCGGCACGGCCTGTTTCGCGGATATCCTCCTGAAAAACCGGCACGCACACCGCGGTAAAAAGTACCGCAAGCACCAGAATAAGCACGACCGCGAAAAGCCGGAAGCTTACTTTTCGATTCAAAATACCCATAGCTTTTCCCTCAGATTGCGCTCAAAATGCCGAGCAAGGGCAGCATGACGCTTAAAAGCGTCAAACCGACAGACGCGGTGAGAAATCCGATCAAAATCGGCTCCGTGCGGTCGATGACGCTGCACAGCCCGTTTTCCGCCTCCTGCGCCGTGCGGCGCGCGAGGTTTTCCGTCACCTGCACGAGCTCGCCGCTCTGCGCACCGCCAAGCAGCATTTTGCCGTACATGGCGGGCAATATCTTTTGGTGCGCAAACGCCGTCGCAATACCGATGCCCATCTGTGTTTCTTCACGGCATTTTTCAAGCGCTTCGTGCAGCTTTTTGTGGCGCGTCTGCTCGATGCACAGCGCAAGCGCACTGTCTTCATCCGTACCGCTCGCAAGCAAGGCGGAGAGCGTGTCCATCACCTCGGAGACCGCCAAAAGCCACGCAGCTTTGCGCGTGAAGCGGCTCGTTTCCATTGCATTTCTGAGCTTTTCCCGACCTTTATCGGAGCGTATACCAAACGCCAAAACGAGCAAAACGATGCCCAAAAGCCCCGCAAACACCAGGCTGATGCGCCCGATGAGCGTCGCCGCGAGCACATAGGCATAGGAAGATGAAAGCAGGCTGCCCGTTAAATTGTCGTACACGCACTCAAACATGGGCAGCACGGCAAAAACGAGCACCGCCAGCACGCCGCACATCATCAGCATCAAAACGGCCGGGTATGTAAGGGTGCTGCGCAAACGGTCGTATAGCGCGCTTTGGCGGTCATAGTGGTCTGCAAGGCGGTCAAGCGCTTCGTCCAATCGGCCGGAAAGCTCTGCCGTGCTAAAAACGCTCAAGGCGTATTCCGGGAAAACGCCGGTCTTTTCCGCCGCTGCCGAAAACGTCTCGCCCGCCGCAACCGAAAGGCTGATCTCGGTAGAAGCCTGCCGCAAGGCGGTGTCCATGCCGTCTTCCTCAAACAGGGAAGAAACCTCCGAAAGCGACGCGCCGGAGCGCAGCAGCATTGCAAGGCTGCTGCAAAATACGCTGAGCTGTTCCTGAGTCAAAAATTTTTCTGCCATGTTCCTCGTCCTTTCGCTTTTCCTTTAATAAGTGAACCGCGTTGTGTATTCCGAATCGTTTTGAATCTCCCCGGCGGGCATGCCGCCTGCGGCAAAGGTGATGTCCACCCGCTGCCACTCATCCGCTTTTGCGCGGATCTCCACGGTGATCCACCCCTCGCTTTCCACATAAAAGCTGTTCCACGCGTGGTAGGTCTCCTCACCCACATAACCCGTGATGAGCTTGCACGGAATGCCCTCGCTGCGCAGCATGGCGGCAGCAAGGCTTGCATAATCAAAGCATATGCCCTTGCCGGTCTTTAAGGTCTCATCCGGGGAGGGCAGGTAGCCGTTCTGCACAGTCGCCGCTTTTTCCGTATCGTATTGGATATTCTTCACCATGTAGTCATACACGGCGGCAGCAATGTCCGCATCGGTGGTGCAGTTTGCGGCCAGCTCTTTCACCTTTTTGATGCAATCGGAGCTTTTGTTGTAATTCACCATCTGGTTCGGGCGCAGGTACGGCTGAAATTCATCTTTCAGCGTCACGTCGCGGTCTTCGCTCCCGATGCATGCGTATTTGCTGTCGCCCACCTGCTCCATCAGGCGGAACGTGTATGTGCCGTTTCCCATATTGAGCGGGAAAAATGTCGCAGTGCCGTCGTTCGGCAAGTCATAGTTATATTTATCCTCGCCGCAGACAATCTGCATTTTTAATCGCGTATCGCTCTGCGCTTTTACGCCGATGATGCCGCCTTCAAGCTGGGAAAGGTCAATCTCTCCGCTGCCGAACGCGGTCGCTTCATCTTCGTTGAAGACGGAATCCCGAAAAGCGGGGACCTCGTAGGGCGCGGCGTTGCTGTCCGTGACATCGCCCGCCGCCGGCTTGGCGTCGTTTGATGCCGTGCCCCGCGCCGCACAGCCGCAAAGCAGCAAAATAAGCGCCAGCGCCGCCGCTAACAGCTGAATTTTTTCTTTCATGCCGCACCCCCTGTCTTTTCTGTGTATACTAATTATTATTTTATCTTGTTTTTGTCTTATACGCAAGCCCTGTGTAAAATTCTTCTGCATGGCTTTTTCCGTCGATTTTTTCAAAAAAATGCGCTTCAAACTATTGACATTATATATATAATGTTGTAGGTATAAATTTCACCGTTTTCTGAGAAATTCCCGCATATTTCGCGGTGTTTCTCAAAAAGCAGAAGGAGTAATTTAAATGAAGGAATTCATGTCTTTCCTGCTTTCTGCACTGCTCGTTCTCTCTCTTGCGGCGTGCGAAAGTAACGGCGGTGCCGGAAGCAACGATTCCGAAAGCAGTGTGAGCAGCACGGCTTCCTCCGAAGCAGAGTCCTCTGCGCCCTCACAACGTGGAACGAGATCACGAAATCCGATACCGTTACACTTGAGTTTTAAGCTTTAACCTGTATCCGAGCGCCTTGCGGCTGTTTACACAGCCGGGCGTTCTTTTTGTTTTTCCGAAATTTTGGCGCAGGAGTTTTCCACGAACACATTGACAAACCGCGCAAAAAAACGTATGCTTATATATAGAGTTATATCTAACTTAGAAAGGAGCGCTTGCAGATGACGTACACCATTAAGGAAGCCTCGGACATCACGGGCATCCCGGCGACCACGCTGCGCTATTACGATAAAGAAGGCATCCTGCCGTTTTTGGAGCGAAAGGAATCCGGCCACAGAATGTTTTCCGAACAGGATCTTTCCATGCTGCGCATTATCGAATGTTTAAAATGCACGGGCATGTCCATTAAAGATATTCGCCAGTACGCGGTGTGGGCACAAATGGGTGACTCCACCCTGGAGCAGCGCTACAACCTGTTTCTTGAGCGCCGCGAGGCCGTTATGGCACAAATCAAGGAGCTTGAAGATCAGCTTAAAGTAATCGATTATAAGTGCAAATACTATGAGGAAGCCATTGCCGCCGGTACGGAAGACATTCACAAGCACAAAACAGGCCACTGCTGCGACGATGAAAAAGAAAACAAAGACGCGTAAGTTCCGCAAAAACCAAGGGCACGGAGTTTTAAAGCTCCGTGCCCTTTTGTTGTATAAGTCATAACCACACCTAAGAGGAGTGGTTATGACTTTTGCTTTATTTCCTTATTTTAGCCCTGCACAGACCACGTGATGCCCTGCGGGGTATCCTTTACAACGATATGGCGTGCGGCAAGCGCATCGCGAATCGCGTCGGCAGTTGCCCAGTCCTTTGCCTTTCTGGCTTCCGTGCGCTTTGCGATGAGCGCTTCGATCTCCGCGGCTTCCTCGGCGGTCATGCCCTCCGGCACAGCGGACTTCTGCGCATTCTGCTCCTCGCGCAGCGCCTTTGCAGCTTTCAGCAAGCCGAGGGACAATACTTCGTCAAACTCCTTGATGAGCGCAAGCTTGTCCGCGTCGGAAAGCTGAGCTTTCAGTACGTCGTACAGCGCTGTGAGTGCCAAGGACGTGTTGAGGTCGTTTTCCAGCGCCGCGCGGAACGAGGCACGCAGCGGCTCCATGGCAGCTTTGTCGTGCTCTCCCTCATTTTTCAGCGCTGCAATGCGGGAAACGAGCTTTTTGTACGCCGTGGCGGTGTTGTCAAGGCTCTCAAACGAGAACGTCAGCGGCTTTCTGTAATGGGACTGTAAGCAGAACATGCGGTATACAAGCGGCGCGTAGCCCTTTTCCTCAAGCAGCGAGACCGTGAGAAAATCGCCCTTTGATTTGCTCATCTTGCCGCGCGCGTCCAAAAGGTGCAGCACGTGGAACCAGTATTTGCACCACGGGTGGCCGAGATACGCTTCGCTCTGTGCAATCTCATTCGTGTGGTGCGGAAACGCGTTATCGATGCCGCCGCAGTGAATGTCGAGGTATTCGCCGAGGTACTTGATGCTGATGCCGCTGCACTCGATGTGCCAGCCCGGGTAGCCCACGCCCCACGGGGAATCCCACTTGAGCTCCTGGTCGTCAAACTTCGACTTTGTAAACCACAGTACGAAGTCGCTCTTGGAGCGCTTGTTTTCGTCCTCTTCCACGCTGTCGCGCACGCCTACGGCGAGGCTCTCTTCCTCCATGTTGCCGAAAACATAATAGTTTTCGAGCTTGGAGGTATCAAAATAGACGTTGCCGCCCGCGATATACGCATAGCCCTTTTCAAGGAGCACCTCTACCATGTGGATGAATGTATCGATGCAGCTCGTCGCCGGAACGACGATCTCCGGGCGCTTGATGCCAAGCTTTTCGCAGTCACTGAAAAAAGCGTCGGTATAGAACTGCGCAATCTGCATGACGGTCTTGTGCTCGCGGCGCGCGCCCTTGAGCATCTTGTCTTCGCCGGTGTCGGCATCGCTGGAAAGGTGGCCGACGTCCGTGATGTTCATGGCGCGGGTCACGTCATAGCCGAGGTAGCGCAAGGCTTTTTCCAGCATATCCTCCATGATGTACGAGCGCAGGTTGCCGATGTGCGCATAGTGGTACACGGTTGGGCCGCAGGTGTACATTTTGACTTTGCCGGCTTCGTGCGGAATAAATTCTTCTTTTTTCTGTGTTCTTGTGTTATAGAGCTGCATACAGGTGCTTCCTTTCTGCTTATTCTTCCTTATTCTTCTCTGCTTTCTGTGCGGTCAGCTTGCTTTTTTCTCTGCGGCAGCTGTTCAGCTCGCCGTGCAGGCGCTCAATTTCAAGCCGCATGCGGCACATTTCCTGCGCCACCGGATCGGCCACGTGGATCTGATCCAGCGTACTGTTGTCCATCACACGCTTGCCGCCCACGCGCACGATGCGCGCCGGTACACCGACCGCCGTTGCGTTATCGGGTACGGCATCCAGCACCACGGCACCCGCCGCCACACGAGCGTTATCACCCACGCGGAACGGCCCCAGCACCTTTGCGCCCGCACCGACGAGCACGTCATTTCCAAGCGTCGGGTGACGCTTGCCCTGGTCTTTGCCCGTGCCGCCGAGCGTCACACCCTGATACAGCGTGCAGTTGTCACCGATAACGGTGGTTTCGCCGATGACGACACCCATACCGTGGTCGATGAACAGATTTTTGCCGATCGTCGCGCCCGGGTGAATCTCTATACCCGTTTTGCGGCGCGCGCGCTGCGAGATATAGCGCGCGATAAATTTCATATTATGGCGGAAAAACCAGTTTGCCTTGCGGTAAGACCGCACCGCCTTGAAGCCGGAATACAGAAAATAAACCTCCGCACGGCTGCGGGCGGCAGGGTCGCGCGCCATCACGGCGTCCAGCTCTGCCTTTAATTTAGAAAACATGACGTAAATCTCTCCTTAAAAACAAAAAGCCCCGAGCGCACAACATAGGCGCTCGGGGGCGAAATGTACCAAAACATTCATGATACAATAAATCCGCGGTTCCACTCCGGTTTATCACTCAAACGGTGTAACGTACCGTACCCGTATGCGGCTCACTTTCGCTCACCGCATCCGCTCGCGAATGCACTTCGCCCGGCTCTTTTCTGCGGCGGCTTTCAGCCCATGACCTCCGCTCTCTATCGACTGCCCCCGGGGTACTCGTTCGGTCTCAGCGTTTGCTTTATGACAGTATTTTAACACAGCCCCTTTAAAAACGCAAGCCCAAAGATCACCTCTCCGCGCCATTTTATGCGGCTTTTTTCTTTTGGTGATTTATAATTCACCTATTTTAACAAACTAAATATAAAATTATTGATTTTATGCCTAGATACAGTCTTGACATATATTGTAAACTATGTTAATATATTTTCGACATAAATTCTAAAAAAGGTGAGTCCAATGTCCAATGTATAAAACTGTGTATATTTATCAATAATCAAATTCAAATTGTTTATTGGGAATATCAAAACAGACTCCTTCTGGAAGCATTTTGCTTTCACGTTATAAAAACCTCTAAAGCAATTTCTTCATGCTTCCTTTTGAAATTACTTGAAAACGAGGGCGAATTTAATATGTTTCATAAAAAAATCAGTTATTTTCTCGTTCTTACTTTTTGCTTTCTTTTGTTTTTGCCGAGTTGTTCAAATAATGTCGATACACCTGAACAAAGCATTCAACGTGTTTTAACTACAATTTTCACCTGTCCAGACAATGAGGAAAAAGAATACGGTAAAATACTAAATAAAAACAAATATTCTTTAGAACAAGAAAACAGCCAAACGGAAATTGCAGAGGCAGAAAAACGTATGCAAGAACATCTATGCCAAAAATACAGCAAAGATGATTTTACAGAAGCCTATTATAATTCATTATTTAAGCATCTATATACAAGTCTCGCCTTTCCGACTATGTGCATTCTAAATGAAGCTGAAATATCGCCCATCTCCGTTACTGTGGAAAAAGATGCTACAACCAATATTTACCTTTATACCGCCAAACTAAATGTGACAAAAGGAGACTCCAATCCTATAGAAATCACACAGACCGGAAGAGTTCAAACTGATGGTGACGGACACATTGCTTTTATCGATTTAGATGATTCCACTCTTTTTAACGCCCTTTCTTAAAAATCAATAAACACACAAAAACAGGGTACGCACTTTTTTACAGTGCATACCCTGTTTATTTTAGCTGTGATTTAAAAATTAGAGCTGCTCGTCGATGATCTTTGCTTTTTCGAGCGCACGCTTCTGGAGCAGTGCGTCGATCTTGGCGTGCGGGTCGAGCAGGGAACTGATGGAAGCGTCGTGGTTCAAAGCGGAGATGAAGTAAGCGATGTACTTCGAAACGTCGACTTCATGGAACCACGGGCGGTTCTTCAGTTCCGGGTTAAGGTACGTCAGGTTGCTGCCGAAGATGCCGTCGATGAGGCCCTCTTCATACGCTTTATCGAACTTTGCGAGGCCGTTCGTGAAGATGGCATACGTGCCGTAAGCGAAGAAGCGGCGTGCCTTGCGGGCCTTGACGTTCTCTGCGATGTCGAGCACGGACTCGCCGGAGGAGATGATGTCATCGGCAACGAACACGTCCTTGCCCTCGACCGGGGTACCGAGATACTCATGTGCGACGATCGGGTTGCGGCCGTCTACGATGCGGGAATAATCGCGGCGCTTGTAGAACATGCCCATGTCCACACCGAGCACGGAAGCATAGTACATGTTGCGGTTCAACGCACCTTCGTCCGGGCTGACGATCATGAAGTCTTTCTTATCGGTGGAAAGATCCGGGAAGTCCTTGAAGAGCTTCTTTAAAACCTGATAAGTCGGCATCAGGTTATCGAAGCCCATAACCGGCACAGCGTTCTGCACGCGCGGGTCATGTGCGTCGAAAGTCAAAACGTTGGAAACGCCCATCTGCTGAAGCTCCTGCAGCATGTATGCGCAGTCCAAAGACTCGCGGTAGCTGCGGCGGTGCTGACGGCCGCCGTAAAGCAGCGGCATCACAACGTTAACGCGGTGTGCCTTACCACTTGCCGCCTGAATGAGACGCTTCAAATCCTGATAATGGTCATCCGGGGACATGTGGTTCTGATTGCCGAAGTAGTTGTAGGTCAGGCTGTAATTGCCTACGTCTACAACAAAGAACAGGTCATAGCCGCGCACGGTCGACTTGATAAGACCCTTGCTGTCGCCGGAAGAGAAACGCGGGCAGCTGTTTTCGATGATGAACGTGTCCACATCCATACCGGCACGCTTTGCCCAACGCACCAGATGGGCCTCAACCTTTTCGGAAAGCTCACGCGCACCGGCAAGCGGTACGATGCCAAGCGGTGCTACGCGATTCTCTGCACTGAAAAACGTCTGTGATTCCATTGCCATTTGATTACTCCTTCAAACTGCATATTCCGTTATTTGCCTGTCCGTTTTACACGAACAATGTCGGCTCTTGTCTATTTCAATATAGCACAAAATAGCGAGAATTTCCACAGCAAATACGCAAAATATTAAACTTTTGTTAAATCCGATAAGAGGGCAATGCCAAACGGAGCGAGTTTGATTGAATTTACCGTTTGATCTGTACCGTACAACTTGTAGTCGCGCGGCAATTCCACGGTTTTTCCGCTTTCCGTGTAGTTTTCTACAAAAATGATATTCTCCTTTTCGCCGTGGCGGATGTGTGCCGTTACGCCGTGCGGCAGAGCGCAATCGAGCGCTTTTTCAATGTGCAGCGTCTCAATCATTTCGCCGTACAGTACAGAAAGCATATCGCTGCCGGTACGGGCCGCAATGTAATACGCCTCTCCCTTGCCGAACTTGTTTTTCGTCAGCGCCGCTTCGCCTGCGTAGAAATCCTTTTCATATGTGCCGAGCACCTCCGCCGTCAGCGGGTGGATACGTGCACAAAGCTCTATAGCATCGTAACGGCTGCCGTTAAACGCAATGCCGTTTTTCATGCCGTCCGGCAGGCTGTCGATTTCTTCGTTCCACACGCCGAACACGTCCATCATGTCGCCGGGGAGGCCGCCCATTTTGCACAGGTCAGTATCGTCCACGATGCCGCTCCAGTACGTTGTAACGAGCGTGCCGCCGTTTTCGACGAACTTGCGCATCTTCTTTTCAAAGCCTGCGCGGTACATATAGAGCATCGGCGCAATGACAAGCTTATATTTCGAGATATCGCCGTCCATATCGACGATGTCCACCTGCACGCCCTTATCCCAGAACGGACGGTAGTGCGTCAAGAGCGTCTCTACATATTTTTCGTCTTTATCCTTGTTGCGCGGGCCCGCGGCGGCATCCAGCGCCCAGCGGTTTTCCACGTCGTATACAATAGCGACCTGCGGCTTGACTTTGGTGCCGTATACGTCGTTACGCTCATTCATGATCTTCAGCTCAGCGCCGACGGACTGCACATCCTTAAACACACGGGTGTTCTCGTTCGTAACGGAGTCGAACACGCCGCCATGGCTGACATGGTCGACGACCGCACCGTGGAACTTTTCGCAGGAGCCGCGGCTCTTTCTGAACTGGAAATACTGCACGGAATTTGAGCCGTGTGCAACCGCCTGCATGGAGGAAAGCAGGTGCATACCCGGGCGCTTCAGCATACTGATGGGCGTCCAGTTCGTCATGCTCGGCGTGCTTTCCATCAAAAGGAAGTTTTCGTGCTTGATCGAACGCATCACGTCGTGCGTCATCGCGGAAGAAACCGCAATCTCTACGTTGTCGGTCGTATGCCACTGCGGGTAGTTGTCCCAGGAAACAACATCGAGTTCCGGGCCGAACTTGAAGTAATCGAGGCCGTCGTAGAAGCCCATCAGGTTCGCCGTCACCGGGATATCCGGGTTTACTTCCTTCACGGCGTCGCGCTCCATTTTCATGAAATCGACGGTCTGGTACGTGACAAAGCGCTTCCAATCGAGCGTCAGACCGTGCACGTTCATTTCGCCGTTCGGCTGCGGCGCGTGAATCTGGTCCCAGCTCGTATACGTGTGGCTCCAGAAGTCCGTCCACCACGCGTGGTTCAGGTCGTCGAGCGTCTTATACTTCTTTTTCAGCCAATCGCGGAACGCCTGTTGGCACAGCGGGCAGTAGCACTCGCCGCCGTACTCGTTAGAAAGGTGCCACAAAATGACGCCCGGGTGATTTGCAAAGCGCTTTGCAAGGCGCTTATCCATCTCTCGGGTCTTCTCTCTGTACACGGGGGATGTATAGCAGTGGTTGTGACGCGCGCCGGAAAGGTCGCGCACACCGTTATTCTGCACACGGCGAATCTCCTCATACTTTTCGCTCATCCAAAGCGGCTTTGCACCGGACGGTGTGGCCAACACGGTATAAATGCCGTTTTTGTAGAGATTGTCGATGATCTTCTCCAGCCAGTCGAAGTCATATTCTCCCTCATTCGGCTCCAGATGTGCCCAGGAAAAAATACCGACCGACACGCAGTTGATATCCGCTTTCTTCATCAGCTCCACGTCCTGCTTGAGAATCTCGGGGTAGCGCAGCCACTGTTCGGGATTATAATCGCCGCCATGCAGCAGCTTCGGAAATTTCGGTGTAAGGGGCCTCATAATAAAATACCTCCGTCAGCGCGACTTCCCGCGCGTAATCTACACCCAGTATACAGGTTGTACGGACAAACTTCAAGAGTGAGTTTCACATTCTTCATTCTTTAGTCTTTGCCGCGTTCTTATGCGCATATAATAAAGAAAAGCGCACAGATTTTGTTTTCTGCACGCTTTTTAGCTTCATTTTTTTCTGAAAGGCTTCTTTTATTCGCCCGCTTTACTTTGGCTTGTGTCAAGTTCTCTCGTCAGTTTATGCATTCTCAAAAAATACGTCGTGACAAGCAGAATAGCCGCACCGGTCCAAGCAGTGACCTCCGCATAGAAAATACCCTCCTGCCCGATAATAAGCGGCAGAAACAACGCCACGCCAATACGCATCAAAAATTCCATAATGCCCGAAGCCATCGGCATGATGGTATCGCCAAGCCCCATCAGCGCGGAGCGGTAAATGTGCAGCATATAGAGGATAGACAGACAAATACTCATGATATTAAGATAGTGTATTGCCACCTGCGACGAGATCGACACTTCCTCCGCCGTGCCGGAAATAAACAGTGCGATGCCGTATTTTCCGAAAATCAGCACAAAAACCGTAATGACGACCGAGGTCAGCAAAGCGATCCACGTTGCGGAGTGAATACCCTTTTTCACGCGGTCTAAAAGCCCCGCGCCGAGATTCTGCCCGACATACGTCGTCACGGCGTAGCCGAACGAAACGGCGGCAATCTCCAAAATACCGTACAGCTTATTCGTCGCCGTAAAGCCCGCCACGAACAGCGTGCCGTAGCGGTTGACGACCGACTGCACCACCATGCCGCCCACGGCGATGATAACATTCTGTGCGGCGACCGGCGTACCGAGTCCCAAAAGGCGCTTTGCTATTTCCGGATTGAGCCGGAAATACTCTTTTTTCAGATGGATGACCTTCACGTGCAGCACAGCGCGCAAACAGTAAAGCGCTGCAAAAAGCTGTGCGATGACCGTTGCGATGACCGCACCCGCAATGCCCCAGTGGAACACCATAACAAACAGCAGATCAAGCCCGATATTCAGAATAGATGCAATGACCATGGCATACAGCGGCGTTTTGCTGTCGCCGAGCGCACGCAGGATGCTTGCAAGCACGTTATACGCCATGATGATGGGTATACCCGCAAACATGATGCGCAGGTATGTGAACGCGCCGCCGATGATCTCCTCCGGCGTGTTCATGGCGCGCAGCACGGGTGCCATGGCGACTTGGCTCAGAATGACGGTCAAGATTGAAATGACCGCCGAAAGCGAGATCGTCGCGCCAATGGAACGGTTAAGACCCTCGTGGTCTTCCGCGCCGAAACGCTGCGCCATGTAAATGGAAAAGCCCTGCGCAAAGCCTTGGATAAGCCCCAGCACGAGCCAGTTCAGCCAGTCCGCCGCACCGAGCGCCGCCAGCGCATTTACGCCGAGCGCCTGCCCCACAATGGCGGTATCCACCACCGTGTAGAACTGCTGAAACACGTTGCCCAGCATCAGCGGTATCGCAAAGGTGAAGATCAGCTTTGCAGGGCTGCCTTTTGTCATATTTTGAATACGTTCTGTTTTTGCCATAAACTCCTCATTTCGCCGAAAGTTTTTCCGGCAATTTATGAATACGAATGTAATATGTCACGCACAGCAGTGCTGCCGCGCCGAACCACGCGGAGACCTCTGCAATGCAGATGGAAAGAAAGCCCAGATTGAACACTTTAGAGAGCACGAGCACAACGGAAATGCGCAGAATTAGCTCCAGCGCGCCGGAGAGCATCGGCACCACCGTGTCGCCGAGACTTTGCAGGGAAAAGCGGTAGACGAACAGCAAACCCAGCACCCACATCATCGCACCGCAACACAGCAAATACGGATACGAAGCTTCGATGACCGCCTGCTCCACGCCGGAGACGAACACCGCCGTCAGTTGGCGGCCGAACAGAATCATTGCGCCGCCGATGAAGAAATCGACGATGAGCACCATCAAAATGCTGCGGCGCACGCCGACTTTAATGCGGTCAACGCGTCCCGCGCCGAGGTTCTGCCCGACATACGTGCCAAGGGATAACCCGATGATGTTGCACGGCTGTTCCGCAAGACCGAAGATTTTCGAGCCCGCCGTATATGCCGCCACAATCGTAGAACCTAAACCATTCACAATGCCCTGTAAGATCATACCGCCGATCGCCGTAATGGAATTCATAATTCCGACCGGCAAACCAAGCTTCAATAAGCCAAAAATAATAGACTTATCCATGCGCTTTTCGCCGGTTTTAAAACGCAAAACCGGCATACGGCGCAACACGAAAAGACACATCAGGCCGGAAAGCAGCTGTGCCAAAACGGTCGCCCACGCAGCGCCGGCCACACCCCATTTAAAGGCCATGACAAACAGAATGTCCAGCCCGATGTTCACTGCCGAGCTGATGAGAATGATAATGAGCGGCGACATGCTGTCGCCGAGCGCTCGAAGAATACTCGAAAGCGTATTGTAAAACACCGTCGTGAAAATACCGATGAAAATAATGCGGATGTACAAAAGTGCGTCGTCGAAAATATCAGTCGGCGTACCCATCAGTGTCATGAGCGGGCGCGAGAAAATGAGACTTAACGCCGTGATGACCGCAGCGCTCATAAAACCGAGGTAGCCCGCGTTCATCACCGTGCGGCGCATGTCGCTTTCGTCGCCTGCGCCGAAGCGTTGCGAAATCAAAATGGAATACCCGTGCGTCAAACCGTTGATGAAACCAAAAATAAAGAAATGTACCGAACCCGTGGAACCCGCCGCCGCAAGCGCGTTGACGCCTACACCGCGGCCGAGCACCATAGCATCCGCCACAGAGTATAACTGCTGAAACACATTGGCAACGAGCAAAGGCAGTGCAAATGCCAACAAAAGCTTTACCGGGCTGCCCTTCGTCATATTGCGAACCACAAAATTGCTCCCTTCAAAAGACACTTTAATTACCATTATATCGGATAAAATGCTGCAATTCAATGCCTGTATGTCGTTTTCGAGGGGTGTAAACGCCGAATTTTCCTATTCTTTTTTGGCTAATTTGGCGCTATTTCGGCTTCAGCAACAAGCCGTGTAAAAAAGCAGCGCCATGCAAAAGCCGCACAGCGCCGCGTGAATTTTGTTCAATCAAACGATGTAATCGACCGCAACCGCCTTTTCGCGAACTGTCGCAACATAGGTCTTCACCGTGTTGCAGTGGTACGGGTCTTTCTGGTATTCTTCGAGCGCTTCGGGACTCTCGAGCGTAACGGTCAGGCAGACGTCAAAGGAGCGCTCGGAGTGGAGGAAATCCGCACCGGCTTCCACGTCAAGTGCCTGCGGCACGCGGCCTTTCATCGTCATAAAAAGATCGCGCAGCTTTTCGCACTGCTCCTCGGAATTGTCCTTGAGCTTGATCATTAAAACATGCTTTACCATTTGAAAAACTTCCTTTCGGATAAAATTATTGCATAGCTAAAGAAAACCATGGTTAAAAGTTTTGCTCAAGCTTTTTCAAAAGCTTGCCGGTTCTTAAGGCAGCGCCCTACATCGCTTTCCGCAGAAAGCGAAATCTTCTTGCGTTCGTAAAGTCAGGAAGGGAGGATGAGACTTCCGGTGGACGTTTCGTCCGAGGGAAACCCTACTAAGGGGTTTCCCTATGAACTTGTAACACAAGTTCATAAAAATCGAACCCAGTCTTCCCCGAAAGGCGGCCAAAGCCGCCTTTAAAAAATCGACTTATTCTATCTAACCCCCGAAACCGCCCTGTCGAGCGCGCCCAAGTCCTTGTGAATCCGCACATCGCGCAGACCGGCGGCTTCAAACAGCACCTTTACCGCCTGCCCCTGCGTCTCACCGATTTCCACGGCAAGCACGCCGTTCGGGTGCAATTTTTTCGCCCAAATATCGCAGATCGCGCGGTAGAAGATGAGGCCGTCCGCGCCGCCGTCCAGCGCCGTTTTCGGCTCTTTCTGCACTTCGCGCTGCAAAAACGGCAGCTCGCTTGTCTCAATATACGGCGGGTTCGATGCGATGAAATCGAACCCATCCGGCAGCATCTCCGCAAACGCTTTATCTAACATGTCGCCCTTTACCGCCGTCACCGGCAGCTCCGGGTAACGCGCCAAATTCTCGTTTAAATAGTTGAATGCGCTGTCGTACAGCTCCACTTCCGTCACTTCGGCGTGTGCTTCTTTCGCGATGGAAAGCCCCACCGCACCCGTGCCGGCGCAAAGGTCAAGCCCCTTCGGCAAATTCTCGGTTTTCGACAAACGCTTGCACACTGCTTCCACCAAAACAGCGGTGTCCTCACGCGGAATCAGCACGCCCTCTCCGCAGGAAAGCGTCAGGCTCATAAAGTCCCACTCGCCAAGCAGATATTGCAGCGGCTCGCCCGTTTTGCGCTTTTCGAGCGCGGAAAGCACCGCTTGCTCCGCTTCAGACTCCGCCGGCTTATCGCCGTGCAGCAATAACTCTGTGCGGTTCGCGCCGCAGAAATGCTCCAAAAGGCACGCGGCTTCAAACGTCGGGTCTTCCGTGACGGGTTCAAGCGCTGTTTTCGCTGCACGGTACAACTCGTTGAGCGTCATCGGATAATATCCTCGCCGTTTTCCGGGATAACCGCTTTCATCGCCGCAATAGCGGCTTCCATCATCTTGTCGGTCGGCTCTTTTACGGTCAAACGCTGAAACCACAGGCCCGGCGCCGCAATGATGCGCGTCAGCACGTTATCGTACTTGCCGCAAAGCTTGATGAGCTCATAACCGATGCTGACAACGATCGGCAGGCACAAGAGCTTACAGAATGTGCGCAGGAACGGATTGGAAAACGGAATGAAAAAGCCGATGATGATGCCGAGCAAAAGCATTAAGATCATAAAGCTGGAGCCGCAGCGCGGGTGGAAGCGCTTTTGCTTCCGCACATTTTCCACGGTGAGCGGCAGGTCGTTTTCATAGCAGAAAATCGTCTTGTGCTCCGCGCCGTGGTAGCGGAATGTGCGGTCAATCTCCGGCATTTTAGAGATGACAATGATGTACAGTACAAAAATGACGATACGTAAAAGGCCCTCAAACACCGAACGCCAACCACTGATGCCGTCGCCCGTGAGCATCATCAGCCCGTTAAAGAGCACCGCCGGCAAAAAGAAGAACAGCAGCACCGCAAGCGCCACGCCCAGCACACCGCCCACGGCGACGACCGCATTCATCACCTTGTCTCCGAATTTCTTTTCAAGCCACTTTTCAAATTTCGAGGGCTCTTCCTCTTCCTCGCCGCCCACTTTATCCGCCGAAAGCGTCAGCGCCTTCATACCGAGGCGCAGGGTATCCACCATAGAGAACACGCCGCGTATAAACGGCTTTTTCAAAATGGGGTATTTTTCGCGCAGCGACGGCGTGGAAACCTCCTCCGTTGTAATATTTCCGGCTTCGTCACAAAAAGCCGCTACGTTTTTCTTCGGGCCAACCATCAAAATGCCCTCAAGCAAGGCCTGCCCGCCGATAGATGTTACGCGTTTTGCCATTCTTTCTCCTTTTGCTTATAAACAATATTTAATCCTGTTTTCTCTCCACAACCTGCACCTGCGCGGTGGCGGTGGGAATCTGCGTTGTATTGGAGAGCTCGGGATTCATCTCAAGCTTTTTCATGGTCGGTATCGTGATGATGACCGTGGTGCCCATGCCTTCTTCGCTGTCAATATCAAGCGAGCCGGAGTGCAGCTCCATGATCTCATTTGCGACGGCGAGACCGATGCCGTTGCCGCGCACGTTTTGGTTTGCTTTGTAGAACTTCTTTTTGACGTTTGGCAGATGCTCCGCCGGGATGCCGCAGCCACTGTCCTTAATGATGACGCGGATAAACCCGTCGTCCTCATACGCGGAAACGCGCACCGTACCACCGGGATTCGTGTATTTCAAAGCGTTGTCGATGACGTTGATGAACACCTGCCGCAGGCGATTCACATCGCCCAAAATCGGCGAAAGCATCGTGTCTTCCTCATCGTAAATGAGGTTTTTATGCTCCGTTCGCGCACGGTCGGTGAACATGTACACGGCCTCATCCAGCTCCGCCAAAAGATCGATCTTCTTGAGGATCAGCCGCATTCTGCCGCTTTGCATGCGGGAAAAATCCAGAAGCTCCTCCACCATGCCGGAAAGACGTTCTGCCTCGCGCACGATGACGTTCATGCCCTTATCATACGTTTCGCGGCCGATGCCGCCTGTTTGCAGCGTTTCCGCCCAACCCTTAATAGCCGTCAGCGGCGTGCGCAACTCGTGCGAAACAGAGGAAATGAAGTCGTTTTTCATTTTTTCCGCTGTGCCAAGCTCTGCCGCCATGTCGTTGATGGAGTCGCACAGTGCGCCGAGCTCGTCGTCCTTCTCTTTCTTGACGCGCACATCAAAATCGCCCTTTGCGATTTTTTCCGCCGTAGCATTGAGTTCCCGAATGGGCGTGATAATAGACCGCACAAAATAGATGCCCGAAAGCGTGACGAGCACCAAAATGAGCACACCGATGCCGATCAAAACCAGCACGACATACGTAATCTGCCGGTCTGCGCGCTCCATAGAGACGATGTACCGCACCGCGCCGAGCACCGCGCCGTTTGCGCCGCGTGCCACGCGCGAGACGGCCATGACCTTCTCGCCGCTTGCGAGCTTGCCGATCCAATAGCCGTACCCGTTTTCGCTGTGCAAGGCACTTTCAAAATCGGGCTTGCTCTGGTTTTGGTCCGGCGCAAAGCCGGAGGAGGTAGACAAAATGCTGCCCGAACGCGAGACCGCCATGACCTCCATGAGGTCTTTATCCGGGAAATTTTCGGTGTAGCTTCTGGCTGCAGCGTTAAACTCGCTTACGGTTTTCATGCTGCCGGAAAGCACGGTGGGCAGCTCGTCGCTGCGACCGATGAGCGTCATTTGTATGCCGTTATAGGCATAGCTCTGCACAACGAAAGAAAGCGCCGCAATACAGGCTGTAAATAATAAAATCATCACACCGAGGCTGTTAAACAGCCAGCGTCTTGCGATACCTTTTTTGAACACGCGCTTTCCTCCTTTCTGTGCTTCTTTTTGTAGTTACCAGTATTTTTAAATGACTTGCCCTGCAAGTCATCAGAAAACCCATGCAACTGGGTTTTCTGCGGTTCAACAGTCCACCGGACTGTTGAACCTACTTTCCTAGTTTTTTATTAGGCAAAAAGATTTCGTCGTCTGCGGACGACGCCTCAGGGCCTTGCCCTGAGACCCCATAAACTTTCTGAAGAAAGTTTAATCAAAGACTTCATTCGTTTGCTTTCACGCAACCTTTTGATTACTTATCCCACCGATAGCCGATGCCCCACACGGTGACAACATGTCTCGGGTTCGAGGGCTCGTCTTCGATCTTCATTCTCAATCTGCGAATATTCACGTCTACGATTTTTTCCTCACCGACATATCCGCTGCCCCAGACGTGCTTTAGAATTTCGGAGCGTTTTAACGCCTTACCGGCATTTGAGATGAAGTATTCCATGATCTGAAACTCCACCTGTGTCAACTCCACGGGGTTGCCGTCTTTTGTGAATGAGCGGTTGCGCAGGTTCAGCACGAAGCGGCCGGAACGCAGCTCTTCGGAGAAATTCGGCTCTGCGGCTCTCGTAAACTGTGCCACACGGCGGTAAACGGCGTCCACGCGCGCCACGAGTTCTGAGGGGCTGAACGGCTTCGTCACATAATCGTCCGCGCCCATCATCAGGCCCGTCACCTTGTCCATTTCCTGTGTTTTCGCCGTCAGCATGATGATGCCGATGGTCGCGTTTTTCTGTCTTAATTCCTTACATACGGCAAGGCCGTCCAGACTGCCGGGCATCATGATGTCCAGCACGGCCACGTCAAAATCGCCGCCGGCCTGCTCGTACACACGCAAGGCTTCCTCACCGCTTGCGGCTTCCACGCAGTCGTACCCCGCGCGCTTTAAATTGATGACCACAAACTCGCGGATATTCTGCTCGTCCTCTGCCATCAATATCTTTTTCATGTTCGTTTCCCCTTTCTGTCCCCCATTTTCAGTCTATATTTATTCCAGCACTTCAAATCCGCTTTGCAGCGTTTTTTCGTCGCTTTCCGCCATGGAATCGTCCAAAATGCGCAGCACATACACGCGCCCGGCGGAGCTGCTCAACAGAATATCTTCGTCATCCTGTTCTTTTTCCGCCCAGTCTTCCTCCGTATATACCCGAATGGAGAACTTATCCTCCCGGCCGAGGTAATTGCCGTTAAAGCCGATCTGCGTATACGTAAAGAATGTCGCTGTGCGGGTCACGGTGTCATTTTGGCAGCCGTAGTTATCCTCGCTGCTCGGCAAAAACAGGTTGTAGTTTTCCGCCGTATTCAAAATACTCGTGCACACCGGCGTCAACGTGTTGTCCTGTAAGCTATACGTGTTCCACGTGATGACATACCCGGTGGAATCCGCCGTCGTTTCGCTGCCGTTTATCGTCAACTCCGCCGTTGGAATCTCCAAAATGCCGTCCTTATTCACATCTCGCGAGACCGCTGCGGCCGCCGTTGGCCGATCCGTCGCGTTTTCTTCGTTTGATAGCGGCGAAATGAGTCTGTCCGACGCTTCGTCATACCCAATGACCTGCGTCAGCATGCGCCCGTCCGCTTTCACGCCGTCCAACACCGCTGCGCGCCGCCAGGAATTTACCTGCGAAAAGCTTACGGAGGTGTAACGCGTCACCGCCGCATCGAGTGGCACGGTTTTGGAGACATACGGCTGGTCGCCGTCAAAGCGGTATAACCCGCCAAGCGCCATAATCTCCTCTCCGCTCGTCTGCGCCGCCTGCAAAACGAACAGCTCTTTTATATTGTCGCTGTCAAAATCCGTCAACAGCATTTCGCTGTAAGAGACCGTCGTCATGGAGAATTCGCGGATCGTGTCTCCGTCCACATAATAAACTGAAACGCTTGCCGTCGCCGTGAGCGGATCTCCCCAGCCCACGATGATCTCGTCCATACCGTCGCCCGTCAAGTCACCGAAGAACACCTTGTCCACCTGCGTTGCCGCCGAGGTAAACCGCGCCATAGAGCTCCAAACACCGTCCGTGTTTTTCTTAAAAAATTCCAGCCGCGTGCCGCCCGCGTCGCCGTTTGCACAGAAGCTCACGACCTCCGAAGTGCCGCACCCGTCTAAATCGCGCGAGATAATCGCCGAGCGGTAATCGCCGTATTTCGGGTAAACGAGCGTTACGTCACCCACGCCGCCGCCCATCAGGGCATATATCGCTTCTCTGTCTGCCGTCGTCTTTGGCGGAGACATCAGCGCTTGCGCATCAAGACCCGTCAGCTCGCTGCACCCCGAAAAAGAAAGCGCCAAAAGCACGGCGAGTACCGCTGCAAAAAGTTTTTTCAGTTTTCCGCGCATCGCCGTCACCTCCTGCGCAAATTTATAATATCAATATAAGTATAGCATATCCCCCGCACCGCCGCAAGCAGTCAGGGGCGCTTTGGCGTCATATAAAAATTAAATTTCTGTGACAGCATTGAGAAACCGGCGCGCGCGTGGTAAAATGGAGAAAATATCTCGAAAGGATTCCGCATGAAACAAACAATGCACAATACCCGCGTGCGATGGGTGCTCGGCATTCTCATTGCGCTCACGCTTGCGTTCATCTGGAGCAACTCCATGCAGAGCCGCGCGGTCTCCGGCGGCATGAGCGGCTCCTTAAAAACGTGGCTCGAGCAGCTTCTGCACACGGAAATCAGTGAATTTTTACTGCGCAAGGCGGCGCATTTTTCGGAATACAGCCTTCTGGGTGTGGAATTTTCGCTTCTGCTCGGCCTGCAGCACGATAAAAACAGCAAAAATTTCCAGCACGGGCGCAATCTTCTCGACTTTCCGCTCATCGGCATGCTGTGCGCTGTTACGGATGAGACCATTCAAATTTTCTCCGGCCGCGGTTCGCTTGTTTCCGATGTGTGGATCGACACCGCCGGCTTTTCGACCGGATTCTTTTTGACCGTTCTGCTCTTTCTTTTTATCAATCACTGTAAAAAAGCCGGGTAACCGGCAACCGGAAAGGATAAATACCATGAAACAGCATATTTTAAAGAAGGTTCCCCTCTTCGTCACCGTGTCCGTTCTGCTCGCGTGCATCGTGTTTTCCGGCTGCGCGGGCCGCACTGTCATCACAGATGCGCAATTCAAGTCCGCCTGCGAGGCTGCCGACTGCGAAGTAACGGACGTTTCCGACCAGTTTGACAGCAGCGTCATCACAAAAGCGCTGACCGTTTCGGGCGATGATTACTCCTTAGGCTTTTTCACATTCGCTTCCACGGACAGCGCCAAAACGAACTACGCGCAGATGCTTTCAAGCGTCAGGACCTCCGAGGGCAAGGCGGTCGATTCCAGCGAATACAACCGCTACACGTATAAAGGCGACGACCTCACAACGGTACTCTACCGCAACGGCACCACGATTCTTTTCGCCACCGGCGCGGATAAGGACACTGTAAATAAAGTCGTAACAGCATTGGGACTTTAACCGTTAAAGGCTCGTCGGCAAAACCGACGAGCCTTTAAAAATACCTGGTCATGCGGGCAGCGGCGTTCGGGATGAATGTTTCCGCCCGCTCTGCTATATAAGCCGCCGTCAGCGCACCCGCGCCGACGTACTCCCCATACTCCGTAAACAGGCTGCGCGCCGCGATGCGCTCTGAAAACCGCACCGTCACGCACAGGAAAAACCGGCTGCCGATCCGCCCCAGCGCCGAAGAAAGAACATGGAGCGTGTGCACGGCACGCTCCACCGCATCCATCAAATGCCCCACGGTCTCAAAGCAAAACGTCAGCGGCACGGGCGGCGAAACGATACGAATGCCACCACCCCCCTTTCCGTTCCCAAGGCACACCCGCAGGTGTATCTTAAACCAGTTTACGCCAAAGGCAGGTACACCGTGCCGATTTTTCTTTGAAACCTTGACATTTTCTTTTTACGTTCTAATCATTACCAAAGTTAGTTATGACCTGACATCGGTGAAACGCTGAACCGGCCGCGCCCACCGCGACCACGGTCGGCATCGTCTTAAATGTCATTTATTTCCTGTACCTCAACAAAAAAGACGTACAGGAACAGAACAAAAAAAGCACCTCCGAATCCCGCATTTGATTTACCCGCCTATATCTTCTGGATCCCGCCGATCTTTCGGCGGGATTTTTTGTAAAAATGCAGATTTCTCCCTTGACAAGTATTACTATGCGTTGTATAGTATTGTGCAAAGAGAGATATCTCGGAAAGGGGATGCAAAATGGATATTCAGCTCAAGCGCGGGCTGCTCGATGTGTGCGTGCTCGCGGCGATCAAGCAGGAAGACTCCTACGGCTACAAGATCATCAAGGACATGAAGCCGTATGTGGAGCTTTCCGAATCGACCCTATACCCCATTCTGCGAAGATTGGAGGCCGCACAGCTGCTCTCGGTGCATTCTGCCGAGCACAACGGCCGGCTGCGCAAGTATTACCACATCACGGAACAAGGGCAAAAGCGGCTTGAATATTTCAAAGCCGAGTGGAACGAGATCGTTTCCATCTACGAATTTGTGACAAGGGAGGACAAAAACAATGCGTAAAGAGGAATTTTTGACAGCACTGCGTGCAGGGCTCACCGGGCTTTTGCCGGAGGGCGTAGAAAAGCTTGTGGAGTTTTGCAGCGAGATGATCGATGACCGCATGGAAGACGGCCTCACGGAAGAAGAAGCCGTTGCCGCCGCAGGCTCCTTAGATGAGCTCATCCAACAGGCCAAAACAGAGCTTTTGCCCGTAAAGACCGCGAATTTCCCGGAAAAATCCACCTTTGGCGACACCCTGCGCACCTATACGGCAGAGAGCAGCATTTGCGGTATAATCGCTAACTGTGACTACACCGCAGATTTTAAGCTTTTACCTTCCGAAAATGGCACATGCCGCGTAGAATGTATGGAAAGCGAAAAAATATGCTACTCTGTGACGACCGAAAATAATGTGTTACACATTGAATGTGCGGACAGACGAACCTTGTTTTCCAGATATAAATTTTCAAAAGCTCAGCGTCATGCAACTGTACGCGTTTATTTGCCGCAGGGTACATATAAATCACTTGAAGTTGAAACAACAAGTGGTGACATTGCTATTCCGGCTGGTTATGCATTTGACACAGCCTCTTTGCAAAGTACAAGTGGTGACATCGCTTGCTGTGCCGAGTGCAGTTTGCTCTCCATAGAAACAACAAGCGGCGATATTGCCCTAAAAAACGCAAAATGCAGCACGATTGAACTGTGTAGCACGAGCGGCGACATAACGCTTGAAAATGTCCAATCTTCTAAAAAAACTCACGCTGAAACTACAAGTGGTAAAGTACAGTTTATAAACCTTGAAACCACAGAATTAGAAATTCACACTGCAAGCGGTAAGGTAAGCTCAGAAAATATAAAATGCACAACCTTGCAGATCGGTACGGCGAGCGGTGAAGTACACCTTACACATGTCAAGTCCTCAAATACCATAGAAGTCGACACTGCAAGCGGTAAAGTTAGTCTCGAAGACACAAGCTCTGCCGTTTTACATGTTGACACTATTAGCGGCGAAATTGATCTTACACGTGCCGTTTCTTCAAATAGCATGGAGATAGGAACTATAAGCAGTAACATTCATTTGGAAAGCTGTGATTCCGAATCACTTTCATTTGAAAGCAGAAGCGGCAGTATCATAGGCACACTGAATACCGGTAAGAATTTCTATATTACAAGCAGGAACAATAAAGTGGACGTCCCGCTCAACAGCGGCGAAGGGCTTTGCAAAATCGAGACCCGCAGTGGCAGCATCCGTATTAAAATCGCAGAATAACGTAAAAAATCTCTCTCGGCTGCGCCGAGAGAGATTTTCAATTTCGAACCTTATTTTACTTTATTTCTGAACTTCGGTACCAACACGGTGGCGAGTACCCAGAACAGCTCGTAGATGACGAGCGCAAATGCGGAAATCTGCTCCACGCCCGCAACGAACGTGAGGAACGCCACAAGCACAAAGCCGATGACGACCGCCGCGTTCTGCATGGCGACGATGAAGCTGATGTTCTTCTTTTCATCAATGCACGTGGAAACAAGGCTCATCATGGATTCCACACGACCCTTTGTGGCGGCATAGGCGTCCACGCGGTCCGCAGTGTCGTTCACAAGGTGGTCTGCCGGGCCGTCTTGGCCCGCGCCGATGACATTCACCGCCGTGGCGTCAATGCCGAACAGGCGCGAAATGAACTGCGGCGTAAGGTTCGGGTCTGCCGAACGCAGAATGAGTGAAACGCCGTTCATTTCCATGTTCTGCAGCTCCGCTTTCTTCTTACGGTCTGCGTTATAGGTCAGGATGAACATGGCGTAAAGCTCGCCGCCCATTGCAACGTACAAGATCTGTCGGCTGCCCGTCGTGTACTGACTCTCCACATTTTGCTCCGGCGCTTCCACACCGTGCGCAGTCAAAAGCGTACGGGAGCCGATGAGCACCTCTTTGCCGTCCACCGTGCCCACAACGCCGTTTCCGGCCTCAAATGCGGCCTTTTCGACCTCCGGAAGCTCGCCCTCATGCTCGCTGAACACCTGCTCGAACACGCCGCAAAGCGGGCCGCCGAGCTGCTGCACCAACGTGCCGGCAGCCAAAACGGCTTCTTCAAGGCCCTCCTGCTTAAACGGCTTCACCCCGTTCAAAACGACCGTGCCGCGCGGGAAAAGCTCTGTGGAATCAACCAGAACGGCATTTACGGCGCTCATGCGCTTGATACCTTCATAGCCGGAGACCATCGCGCCGCGGCGGCGCAGACGGTGGGAAAGTCGGCTCACCGGCAGGTTTACGGCCAGCATGTTCATCACCGCTACACACACGCAGCAGGAAGCCGCCAAAGCCGTAATGGCAAGGGACGCATCTTTCGTGATGACAAGCGCCACCACGCACAGAAGCAGCGAGGAAATGAGGCCCACCGGCGCCAAAACCTGCGAAGAGGTCTCTGCCGGGTCCGGCTCATAGGAAATTTGTAAGAAGCGCTTTAAGAAGCCCGCTTTCTGCTGATACGCGATTGCAGGCTGCGAAATGACGGAGGAACCCGCCATTTTTAAAGACGTGTTGTAATCGTCAAATACGCGCACCGCATATTTCTGCTCGCGGGAAGACACAAAGCGGAAATTCGAGTGGATGCGGCGTAGCATCGTCAGCTTGCCGACGGTATTCAGGAACAGAATACCCGCCGCAATACCGGCGTAAAGGTGGATTTTACCCATGCTGAGCGCAGCCGGCGCAAACAGCGTGCAGAGCGTCTGCACAAAAACCGCCACACAAGCTACCGCAGCGGCAGAATCCGAATTCGCGCGGAACTCAAACAGTGCTTTCAGACCGTTTAAAATCGTTTTCGCGCAGAAGCCGATGGCCACTAGCAGCAGCACAAGCGATAAGATGGTGTAGCCCACTGCACCGGCGGTCTCCATGTTATTGGCATTGAAGCCGGATTCCGCAATGAGCGACGCCAAAATGAGCACTGCAGTGCTCACGCCCGTTGCAAGCATGCGGATTGTCAGCTCGCGCATCGTCGTGCGCAGGTCGTGCGCCACGCTCTTTGCGTCTGCCGGGCCGGTGTAATCGTCGATGAGCTCGTCGCTGTTTTCGGCGGCCTCCGTGTTTTCGGGCGCTTCGTCCGGCTTTTCCGCAAAGCGAATTTTAAAGCGGTGCGCACCGGCCGCACTGACGTTCTCGTCGTCGGAATACACGCGTGCTTCGCTCAGCAGTGCACTCTGCAAAACATCCGCGTTGATGATGTGCACCGGCAAGTCGCGCTTTCTGTACTGCGTCACGTCCGTTACCGGCACGGAGATCTTCTGCTGCGCAGGCTCTGCCGCTTCTTCGCCGGCGTTCTCGGCGCTTTCCGCAGCCTGCACATTTTCCGCTTTCGGCGCTTGTGCTTCGGGCAGCTGCTCGCCGGAAGCAATGTCCATGCCTTCTTCCGCCTGCGGCTCTTCCTCCGGCTCCGGGCCATTGCTTGAAATATCCTTAAACGCCATCTCGGGCGCGTCACTTTCTTCCGTTTTCGGCGCTGCCGCAGCCTGCTGCTCGGCATTTTGCACCTGTGCAGCCTGCTTTGCCGCGTTTTCCGCCTGCACAGATTCCAGAATGCGGCGCACGGAATCCTCGCTCACCTCCGGCACCACCTTTGCCTGCTGCAAACCAAACGTCTCATTTTCAAGGTCAAGCTTAATCTCCATCGTGTGCGTCTGCGCGTCCTGCAGCATCGCCGTCTGGAAATTCTGCACCTTGTCCTTCGTCTTTTTATTTTCCGGCACCACAGCGTTCGGGTCATTCATCGCAACGGAGACCGGCACCGGGGCCACAATGCCCAGCTCGTCCTCCACAGCGGAAAGATCCACACCGGCTGTCTCTACGGCCTCGGCCACACGACGGCGACGCTCTTTCTGCAGGCGCTCAAAGTCCTTTGCCACTTCGTCGTCAAGCTCCGCGGTGTTCTCGTCAAACAGCTTGCGGTAGCCCTCGTCCTGCGTGGAAATCTCCCCTGTGGCATCAAACCCGCGGGTGTATTCGTCAATCGGTTTTAACTGGATGCCGTAGTACATGTCTTCGGCTTCGTTAAAAACCTCTTTCTGCTTCTTTTCGCGGCGGCGCGCCCAAAAACCTTTTTTCTCTTTCTTCTCTTTTTTGTTCTTCTTTTTCTTTCCGGGCTCTTCTTCCTCCTCGTAGGTATCCCACGGGGAGTCTTCTTGCACCTCCACCGGCTGCGGTTCCGCTTCCGGCGCGGGCTGTGCTACCTCTGCCGAGGCTTCCTCTACGGGCTGCTCCGTTTCAGGCTCCGTCACAGCGTCGGGTTCTTCCGTCACCCCGGGCGTTGTTTTTTCCGACTCTTCCGGCGCGCCGTTGGCTTTCGCCTTGCGCTCCGCTTCCAATATCTCGTCCACCGAGAATTTGTTCTCATCGTTCATGGTTTTGGGTCCTTTCTTTTTCGCCTCAGTCCTTGGCCTTGATGCCCGCGCGCTGCCGCGCAATCTCATAGCAAAGCACGCCGCAGGCCACCGAAGCGTTCAGCGAATTGATTCTGCCCTTCATCGGCAGAGAAACGATAAAATCCGATTTTTCTTTCACAAGTCTGGACACGCCGAAGCCTTCGGAGCCGACAACAAGCGCTGCCGGGCCGGAGAAATCGGTTTGGCACCAATCCGTGCCGTCCATATCCGCGGCGTATACCCAAACGCCGCGCGCTTTGATCTCCTCAAGAAATACCGCAATATTCGTCACACGCGCCACGGGGACGTACTCCACCGCGCCCGCAGAAGCCTTGCCGACCGCCGCCGTAAGGCCAACGCTGCGGCGCTTCGGGATAACAACGCCGTGTGCGCCCGCGCATTCCGCCGTTCTGAGAATCGCACCGAGGTTATGCGGGTCCGCAATCTCGTCGCACACAAGGATAAACGGCGGCTCATTTCGGCTTTCCGCCAGCGCAAAAATATCCTCCACCTCGGAGAACGCGTGCACCGCCGCCATGGCGATGACACCCTGGTGGTTTTCTCCGCCGCACATGCCGTCCAGCTTACGGGAATCCACTTCCTTTACCGGGATACCCGCCTGCTTTGCCATGCGGAGAATGGACGATACCGAACCGTTTTTCTCCCCGCGCCGCACAAGGATGCTGTCGATGGGTCTGCCCGCTTTAAGCGCCTCCGTAACGGCATTGCGCCCTGCTATGACATCTCTTTCTCTCTCGTTTTCCATGAACAAACCTATTCCTTTCCGCGGCTTCAGAACACGTCTGCGGCCGAAATTCGCAATACTATCGCAGTATATAGTAGATTATAGCATACTTATATTTGCCATTGCAACCGAAACGCACAATTTAGCGCGGTTTTTGCAGGCGGTTTTTGCGCCTAAAACCGCCGTGTTTTTGGGCAGTTTTTTCGCCGCGCTCTTTTCGTCATTTTGACGGTGCTTTTGCGTGTTCATTTTGCTCAGCATAATTATTCATTCGGGTTGCATATCTTCTCACATCCTGCTGTATATGGACTGGCCTTTACATTTATACAATCTGTAATATGCACGGCAGAAGTATACACACAGCGAGCTTTCCACAGCGTTTTCCGTTTAAGCTGTGGAAAACTCTGTGGAAAGTGTTAAAAACCCGCTTTCGGTGCTCTTTTTACTTTCCACAGCTTTTCACAATGTAAAATATTATGTAAACTATTCCGTCGAAAATGCCGCTTTTTACCGTTTTTTCACAGAATACTCACTATAAACCGTGTGTAAAATTTGCGTGAAAAGTCTTGTGTTTGCCCAAAAAAATGTCCCTATATATGGTGTTTTTGCGAAAAACAGCGTTTTAATCTCAAATTAGAACGATTTAGGCGAAATCCTAGGCGGCGAGATTTTCCGTTTAAGCACATTTTGTGAAAAAAAGCAAGGCGGCAGGCTTTACACGGTTGTTTTTTCACCTAAAATCGTGTAAAATGAAAATAGCGAGCAGAAAGACACCGGAAAGCTGCGCACTTTTTAGACGTGTCCTACAAAAAAGCGGGGCCGCACAAACCGTAAGCCACGGCAATTAAAACAAAAGACATTTTTCGGATAAACATGCACTGTATACAACTATTAAGAAAAGAGGAACCCAAAATGCGTGAAGACATTTGCTCTATACCGATCAGTGAAATTTTCGAGCCGAAGGACGGCTGCCCGTTCTGCCGCATGCGCGACATGCTCGAGGACCGCATGGCCACCTACATTACCGGCGCGGCCATGATGGAGCCCGACGTGCGCGTGGAAACGAACCGCCTCGGCTTCTGCCACCAACATTTTGAGCAGATCTTACAGCGCGGCAGCCGCCTGTCCGTCGCCCTTATTCTCGAAAGTCTCTTAGACGAAGCCGGCAAAGATATCCTGCCCGAGGACGACAAGCTCGCGCCGAAAAAAATTCTCGCCGCCGCAGATCGCCGTGCGCACAGCTGCTTTGTCTGCGAAAACGTTGAGAAAAACATGCAGCACCTCAGCGCCACGGTTATCAAGCTCTGGCAGAGTGAGCCGGAGTTCCGCACACTGTACAGCGAGCAAACACACATCTGCCTGCCGCATTACAGCTTCATTTTGGCTGCTGCGCAGAAAATGCCGCGTAAAAACTTTCAGCCGTTTGCGGCAGAAACCAAGCGCCTTGCGAAAAACTATCTCGATACCGTCAAGGCCGACACCACCCATTTCTGCCGCATGTTCGATTACCGCAATGCGGGCAGCGACTGGGGCAATTCCCGCGATGCCATTGAGCGCGCCATCACGTATCTGACGAGCCGAGAGCCCACCGTCACCACCAAAACGGAAGGCAAAAACCGTTGATGCGCTTCACCCCGCCCGATGGTGTTTTAAACCTCGCCCAAACGCTCGACTGCGGGCAGTCGTTCCGCTTTTATCCCGTCACGCTCGAAAACAACATTCCCGCATGGCGCGGTGTGGCATTTTCCCGCGGGCTGACCGTCTATCAAGATGAAAATAACGACCTCGTTTTAGACTGCACCGAGCAGGAATTTCGTGACATTTGGTTTGATTATTTCGATTTTAACACAGATTACAAAAAGTCCCGCGAAGTGCTTTCCGCTCTGCACCCCGCGCTGAAAGAAGCCGCCGAATTCGCGGGCGGCATCCGCATTTTAAAGCAGGAGCCGTTTGAGGCGCTGTGCTCGTTCATCATCTCGCAGAACAACAACATTCCGCGCATCAAGGGCATTATAGAGCGCTTGTGTCTGCATTTCGGCGAGCCGTTTCTTTATCATAACGAGACCCACTACGCATTCCCGACGCCGAAAAAATTGGCCTCCTGCACGCCGGAAGACCTCGCTCCGCTGCGTGCGGGCTTTCGCGCGAAATATCTCATTGATGCCGCAAAGCGCATCGCTTCCGGCGAGATCGATTTAGAAGCCGTGCGCAAAATGCCTCTTCCCGATGCCAAAGCGAAATTGCAGACGATTTCAGGCGTCGGCCCAAAAGTCGCGGACTGCGCTTTGCTCTACGGTCTGCACCGCACGGAATGCTTCCCGATGGACGTGTGGATGAAGCGCGCCGTATCGCTTTTGCCGAAGCTTTCCCCCGCAGATTTCGGTGAAAACGCCGGCATCGCGCAGCAGTACTTATTCCACTATGTGCGCATGCACCCCGAGCTTTTCAAATAAATAATTCGTCCGGGACCGGCGGCAGGTCATCGGGTATCGCCGCCATACTTCTTTTTATGATCTTCGCCATTTCTTCCGGCGTTTCCGGGCAGCCGTACAAAAGCCATTTGCGCGTCACGGCAAAGTACCCCGCTTTCACAAATTCAAAATGATATTCCATGCAGTGCTCGCCCTCGATGCCGAGCAGCCGAAAATAAGGCTTGAAGACGTTTTCAAACAGCGTCTGATAGCCTTTTTCCATTTCTGCCGTGCCGAATTTCTCAAAATACGCCAAGTAAAACGCCCCGTCGCGCCTTGCTTCGCGCAGCGTCGCCGCCACGTATGCTTCGGAGAAGATGTTCGTGTCGCCACGCATCTCCTCTTGTATCCGCTTTGTCGCTTCCGCCCACTTCTCCTCTACAATCACCGTCATCAGCGCGGGCACATCCGTATAGTGCAGATAAAACGATGAGCGGTTGATGCCCGTCGCCTCACAAATTTCCCGCACGGAAATTTGATTTGTTTTTTTATTGAGCACCATTTTCGTAAACGCCTTGCGGATGCGCCGGTCGGTCTCCGCAAAGCCGCATTCGCCCGCAAAAGTCGAAAATCCCCTCTAAAAATCAACTGAATTTTCATATTCTGTCCATGACTTTTTCCCTCGCTTCTGTTATACTTTAATATAGAAACCAACGCAGCATAAGGAGACGGTACGATGGGCGCATTTGTAGAATTTGAAAATGTATCGAAAATTTATAAAACCGGCGACGTAGAGGTGCACGCCTTAACCGATGCAAGCTTTGAAATTCAAAAGGGCGAATTCTGCGTCATCGTCGGTGAATCCGGCGCGGGAAAAACGACGCTTTTAAATATCCTCGGCGGCATGGATACGCTGTCTAAAGGCACCGTCCGCATGGACGGACGCGACATCAGCCACTTTAACCGCACCCAGCTTGAAAACTATCGACGCTATGACATCGGCTTTGTCTTCCAGTTTTATAACCTTATCCCGAATTTAACGGCGCTCGAAAACGTGGAAATTGCGGCACAGCTGTGCACCGATGCCATCCCCGCCGAAGACGTGCTCCGCGCCGTCGGTCTCCATGACCGCATGCAGAACTTCCCCGCACAGCTCTCGGGCGGTGAACAGCAGCGTGTTTCCATTGCCCGCGCACTTGCCAAAAAGCCGAAGCTCCTTCTGTGCGACGAGCCCACCGGCGCACTCGATTACGAGACCGGCAAATCTATTTTAAAGCTTTTGCAGGATACCTGCCGCCGCGACGGCATGACCGTCGTCATCATCACGCACAATGCGGCGCTTGCCGCCATGGCAGACCGCATCATCCGCGTAAAAAGCGGCCACATTTACTCCGTTCGCATGAACGAGCACATCACGCCCGTGGAACAGATTGAATGGTAACGCGAAGGGAGCCGGAAAACGCATGACAAAAGCACTCAGAAAAAACACGCGGCGCAGCATTTCGGGCAGCCTTGGGCGGTATATCGCTATCCTGCTCATCATTATGCTGGGTGTGGCGTTTCTCACGGGTCTGCGAGATACCCGTCCCATCATGTCCGCCACCGAGACCGCCTATGTGAAAAATACGAAACTCTACGATCTTCGCCTCATCTCCACCATCGGCTTTGATGCGGACGACGTTGCCGCCGTGCAGAAAGCCGACGGTGTGGTTGCCGCCGCAGGCAGTGTAAATGCCGATTTCATCTGGCAGCACGACAACAAAGAGCGCGTTTACCGTGCACATATGCTGACAGATAACATCAACGAGCCTGTGCTCACTGCCGGACGTATGCCTGAAAACGGCAGTGAGTGCCTTATAGATTCCAGTCGCTTTTCGGAAGGCATGATTGGACAAACGATCGAAATTTCCGACTCCAACGACGAAGATACGAAGAAAAACTTCAAATACAGCACCTACACCGTGGTCGGCCTTGCAGATTCTCCGCTGTACATCCACACACTGCGCGGCACCACGTCGCTTGGCGACGGCACGCTGCAGGGCTTCGTTCTCATCCCAGAGGACGGCTTCGATTTCGAGTATTACACAGAATTATACGTTACCTGCACCGATGAATTCCCGCTATACAGCGATGATTACGACGATTACATCGATACGTTCTCCGATACTGTCGAAGCCGCCGCCACCGCTTCCGTCAACGCGCGTTTTGATCGTCTCACGTCCGACGGCAAAGCCGAAATTTCAGACGCCGAGAACGAACTGAACGACAAAAAAGCTGAAGCCGAAACAGAGCTTGCCGACGCCAAAGCACAGCTGGACGATGCAAAAGAGACCATCACCTCCGGCGAAACGGAGCTTGCCGACGCGAAAAAGCAATTGGACGATGCCAAAGTACAGTTGGATGCAGGCGCAGAGCAGATTCAGCCCGGCTTCACTTCGTGGGAAAGCGCCCTGCAAAGCGGCTTTGACACATATTACAGCGGCAAGCAGCAATTAGAGGATGCCCTTGCGGAGGGTCAGGCGCAGATCGACGCCGGTTACGCGCAGCTGCAGGAAAACGAAAAGCTCTACACTGAAAAATATGCCGAATTCACATCCGGCAAAGAGCAGTATGAATCGGGTCTTGCCGCCGCAAAGGACGCCCGCACACAAATTGATGCCGCACGCGCCGACTTAAACGAGAAAAAAGCGCAGCTCACGGCGGGCTTTGCCGCACTCGACGAAGCACAGGCGCAGCTTGATGCCGTAAAAGATACGCTCGACCCGGCAGAAGCCGAAGCGCAGCAAACGGCGCTCGATATGCAGCGCGCCGCTTTGAATCAAAATCAGACGCAGCTCGACGATGCCGAAGCCGTATTAAACGAACAGGATGCCGCCCTCACCGCGCAGGAAGCGCAGCTCACAGAGACCGGCAAGCAGCTCGATGAAGCCGAAACCGCTCTCTCGCAAATGCGCACGTTGCTCGATGTCGGCCAAAACGATTACACCGACGGCATAGCACAACTTGAATATCAGAAAAAAACGCAAACCGCAGAGCTTGACGAAGCGTATAACTCGCTCATCACGTTTCAAAACGGCATCAAAGAGTACAACGAGGGCCTCTCTTCGTACAACGACGGCGTAAAAGAGCTCGCCGACGGCAAAGCCGAATACGAAGACGGCCTTAAAGACTACGAGGACGGCAAAAAGGAATTTGACGAGCAAATTTCCGACGCCGAACAGAAAATCGCCGACGCCAAACAAGAGCTCGCCGATTTAAAGAAGCCGGAGCTCTACGTTTTAACGCGCGACTCAAACGCCGGCTACGTCTCGTTTGAAAGCGACTCCACCATCGTCGAAAAGCTCTCGGGGCTCTTCCCCATTTTCTTCTTCCTCATCGCGGCGCTCGTCTGCTCCACCACCATGACCCGCATGATCGACGACGAACGCACACAGATCGGCACGCTCCGCGCGCTCGGATACAGCCGCGGCTCCATCCTCGCAAAATACCTGCTCTATTCCGGCAGCGCCGCCGCACTCGGCTGTGTCATCGGCTATTTTGCGGGCGGCTATGTTTTCCCGTTCGTCATCTGGACGGCCTACGGCATGCTGTATAGCATTCCGGGTTTCGTCATACTGTATGACCCCGTGCTGTTTGTCATCGCGCTTGCGGCGTCGCTTTTATGCTCGGCGGGCACCACATATTTAGCCCTGCGCATCGAGATGCAGAACATGCCTGCAAACCTCATCCGCCCGAAGACCCCGGCCGCCGGCAAACGCATTTTCCTCGAGCGCATCACGCCGCTGTGGAAGCGCCTGAAATTCCTGCACAAGGTCTCCCTGCGCAACATTTTCCGCTTTAAAAAGCGCATGATTATGATGATTCTCGGCATTGCCGGCTGCACCGCGCTGGTGCTCACCGGCTTCGGTATTCATGATTCCGTCGCGAACATTGCAAACTTCCAGTTTGATGATATTCAAAAGTACGATGTCAGCGCCCAGTTCTCCGATACGCTGACCGAAGATAAAATCAACGAAGTCAAAAGCGACCACAAATCGGAACTTGACGCCGCCTCCGCCGTGCAGATGACCTCCGGTGACGTCACAGGCGACAGCATCACAAAATCCGCTTACATCGTCGCGTCCGACGACCCCGCCATCACCGACATTTTCGATCTGCATATCGACGGCGAGACCGTACCCTACCCCGGCAAAGGCGAAGTACTGCTCACCGAAAAACTCGCCGAGCTCACCGATATCAAAACCGGCGATACCGTCACCGTCTCCGTTTCGGACACGGAAAAAGCCGAGCTCAAGGTCGCGGGTTTAGTTGAAAACTACGTGCAAAATTACCTCTACATGACAGGAGAAACGTACGCCATGGTCGCCGATAAGGGCTACGAGCCGAAAACACTCCTGCTGCGCGTAAACGACAGCGCAGACGAATATGCGCTTTCCGCCGCACTCTCCAAAACGGACGGCGTATCCTCCGTTTCCGTCGTCACCGATACGCGCAATATGATCGACCAAATGATGCAGAGCCTAAACTATGTCGTCGCGCTCGTGCTCATTTCCGCCGGCGCACTCGCGTTCATCGTCCTGTTTAACCTCGGCAACATCAATCTGACCGAACGCGTCAGGGAAATTGCCACCATCAAGGTGCTCGGCTTCCATTCCGGGGAAACCGGCGCGTATGTGTTCCGTGAAAATATCATTTTGTCCATGATGGGCATCGTCGTCGGCCTGCCGCTCGGCGTTCTGCTGCACACATTTGTGCTCATGCAGATCCGCGTCGATATGGTCTCTTTCAAAGCTGTCATCGCACCTGTCAGCTTCCTTTTGACCGTTGTCATGGTCGTGCTGTTCACCGTCATCACCGACCTCGTCATGCGCAAGAAAATCGCCAAAATCGACATGGCGGAATCCTTAAAATCGATCGAATAAAGAAAAGCTACACCGCACTACTGCGCGAAAAAACGAAGTAAACATTTTTCGTAAAATTCTTGCCGCAGCTCCCTCCGTTTTCTCCGTTTTGAACTATTATGAAGCGAGCGAAAATCCTGTATAATAGAAACCGTTAAATGGTTTATATTGGAAACGCACATTCCTCCCGAATGATAACGAACAACACATTGGCAGGCTCTTTATCAAAGTGCCGCTTTCAGTTTATCATTCAGGAGGAATTTTTATGCCCAAAAACAAAGTACAGGACGCCGTTTTCACCGCTATCATGGCTATTATCATGGTCTACAGCATGATTGTCTACAATGTCGCGCTGAACACCGGCGGTGTCACAAACGAAACCTTTCTGCTCGCTCTGCACGAGCTGCCCGTTATGGCGCCGATCGCGTTTATCCTGGAATTTTTCGTCGTCGGCAAGCTTGCAAAGCGCCTCGCGTTTTCATTCATGAAGCCTACAGACCGCCCGCAGTTCATCACCTATGCCGTTTCCATCTGCATTTGCTGCATCATGTGCCCCATCATGAGCCTGATCGCGACCATGCTTTTTAAAGATACCCACACCTTCGGCACGTTTATTCAGACATGGGGCATGAACTTTCCGTGCGCCGTGCTATGGCAAATGTTTTACTGTGGCCCGCTCGTCCGTCTGATTTTTCGCTTGATTTTCAGGGAAAAGAAAAGTAAATAAGCATAGAAAAAATTCTCCCTCGGCTCCACAGCCAAAGGAGAATTTTTATTTATCCCGGCAAAACTTCCGCCAAGATCGCATTGGAGACCAAAAAGCCCTCCGCGGTCAGCGAAATTCGCTCGTAATCTGCATGTATCAGATTTTTCGGCAAGTGCTTACAACCTTCCAGAACCCCGTCAAACAGCGCACCGCCGTTTTCAAATCGTGTCTCGCAAATCTTTCTTTGCAGCCCCTCGGTCAGCCGAAGCGACAGCATCGCAAATTCCGAAAAACCGCCGCCCGCGCCGTCGTCTGCGGGCGCATTGCCGTTTAAAAAGCCCTCTAAATCGCGTGGAAAATAAAATCGCCTGCCCTCCATAAAGGAGTGCGCCGCGGGACCGAGTCCCAAATATTCCCCGCACCGCCAATACTGCAAATTGTGTCGGCTCTCTTTGCCCGGCCGCGCAAAATTGCTGATCTCATACTGGTCGTACCCGTGATTTTTAAGCTCGTTTACGGCAAACAAATACTGGTCTGCCGTGCCGTCCTCATCGGGCAGGTTAAGCTCTTGCTTTGCAAACGGCGTACCGGGCTCTATCTTTAAAATATACGCGGAAACATGGTCGGCCTCGAGTGCCGCGCAAAAATCGATCGAGCTTTTCAGTGTCTCCAAGCTCGAGTTCGGCAGGCCGAGCATCAAATCGACCGAAACATTGTCGATGCCCGCTTCTCTCGCCGCTTTCACCGCTTCCCGCACGGTTTCCGCCGTGTGCCTGCGGCCGAGAATTTTCAATTCCGCCTCGTTTGCGGACTGCATACCCATTGAAATACGGTTGAACCCGCCGCGTTTCAGCGTTTCAAAAAATGAAACGTCTACATCCGCCGGGTTGCACTCCGTCGTGATTTCCGCGTTTTCGGCAACATTAAACTGCTCTTTCACTTTTTCGAGCACGCGGCACAGTCTTTTCGCACCGAACACACTCGGCGTACCGCCGCCAAAATATACCGTATGCAGCAGTCGTTCGCCGTATTTTTCACCGTACACTGCAAGCCGCGCACACAGCGCCGCCAAATAGCGGTCAAATACGTCGTCTTCTTCCGGCCGCGCGGAGTAGAAATCGCAATACGGGCACTTGCTTTTGCAAAACGGAATGTGGATATACAGCGAAACCGGTTTATTCATCAAGCTTCAGAACCGCCATAAACGCCTCCTGCGGTACTTCTACCGTGCCCAGCTGACGCATGCGCTTCTTGCCTTCCTTCTGTTTTTCCAGCAGCTTCTTTTTACGGGTGATGTCACCGCCGTAGCACTTCGCCAAAACGTCCTTGCGCATCGCTTTAACGGTCTCACGCGCGATGATCTTGCCGCCGATGCACGCCTGCACCGGCACCTCAAACAGCTGGCGCGGAATTTTCTCCTTCAGCTTTTCCACCATCTTGCGGGCGCGCGGGTACGCCTTTTCCGCGTGGATGATAAACGAAAGCGCGTCCACCACTTCGCCGTTCAGCATAATATCCAGCTTCACAAGCTCGCTCTTGCGGTAGCCGATGAGCTCATAGTCAAACGACGCATAGCCGCGCGTGCGGGATTTCAGCGCGTCGAAGAAATCGTAGATAATTTCATTGAGCGGCAGCTCATAGTGAATATCCACACGGTCGGTGTCAATGTATTTCATATCCTTGAAAATACCGCGTCTGTCCTGGCAAAGCTCCATGATATTACCCACAAATTCTGTCGGGGAGTAAATGTGCGCGTTCGCAATCGGCTCCTCCGCCAGTGCAATGTGCGAGGGATCAGGGTAATTCGTCGGGTTATCGATGGAAAGCTTTGTGCCGTCCGTCTTTGTAATGTGGTACACAACGCTCGGCGCGGTTGTGATGAGGTCAAGGTTATATTCTCTCTCCAGACGCTCCTGAATGATCTCCATGTGCAGCAGTCCCAAAAAGCCGCAGCGGAAGCCGAAGCCGAGCGCCACGGAGGTCTCCGGCTCAAACGTCAGCGCCGCGTCGTTCAGCTGCAATTTTTCGAGCGCATCTCTAAGGTCTGCATAGTGTGCACCGTCTGCCGGGTACACGCCACAGAAAACCATCGGCTGCACCGCACGGTAACCGGGCAGCGGCTCTGCCGCCGGTCTGTCCGCCAGCGTAATGGTGTCGCCCACGCGCGCCTCGCGCACGTTTTTGATCGATGCCGTAATGTAGCCGACTTCGCCCGCGGAAAGGCTCTTTGCTGGCTCCAAAGACGTCGCGCGCAGAATGCCGCACTCCACCACGGTGAACTCACTGCCCACCGCCATCATGCGGATGGTGTCGCCGGGGTGCACCGTTCCCTCTTTAATACGCACATACGCGATAACGCCGCGGTATGCGTCATAGTAGGAGTCGAAAATCAGTGCGCGCAGCGGCATGTCCGGGTCGCCCTGCGGTGCGGGAATATCCGTCACGATTTTCTCCATAACGGCTTTGATGTTGAGGCCCGTTTTCGCGCTGATGCGCGGCGCGTCCTCTGCCGGAATACCGATGACGTCCTCAATCTCCGCCGCAACCTTGTCCGGGTCCGCGGAAATCAGATCGATCTTGTTCAATACCGGTACGACCTCAAGGCCTGCGTCCACCGCAAGGTACGTGTTTGCAAGCGTCTGCGCCTCTATACCCTGAGAAGCGTCCACCACCAGCACCGCGCCCTCACAGGCCGCAAGTGAGCGGGAAACCTCGTAGTTAAAGTCCACGTGACCCGGGGTATCGATAAGGTTGAACGTATATGCCTCGCCGTCGTTCGCGCGGTAGACGAGCGTCACAGCATGCGCCTTGATCGTGATGCCGCGCTCGCGCTCCAGATCCATGTTGTCGAGGATCTGGTCTTCCATGTCGCGCTTCGCGACCGCCTCGGTCTGCTCCAAAATGCGGTCGGCAAGCGTGCTTTTGCCGTGGTCAATATGTGCAATGATGCTGAAATTGCGAATTTTACTCTGTTCCAAGCGTGATTCTCCTCTTTAGAAGTATACATGGTTAAGTATAGCATTTTCGCGGCGTTTGCGCAATGACTGCTTTTGAAAAAGTCCGCATTTTAAGGTGCTTCACACCTTGCGCTTTTCTGCCTAAACGTGGTATCATAGAAAAGACAAAACCACGCGTATACGTGGTTCCATAAGGAGAACCGATATGCCGAGATTTTTTACATCTGCCGTGCAGTTTGACGAAGCCGCGTCCGTAGGCTCTGCCGTCATAGACGGTGAAGACGGTCGCCACATCGCCCGCTCCCTGCGCATGCACACGGGCGACGCCCTCACGTTTTCGGACGGTGCCGGCACCGACTACACAGGCGAAATTGAAAGCATCACGGGCGATACCGTCATGGTGCGCCTTACCGATAAGTTTAAAAACAGAAGCGAGCCCACCCTGCGCGTCACGCTGTACCCCGGTATGCCGAAGGCCGATAAACTGGAGCTCATCACGCAAAAAGCCGTGGAGCTCGGCGTCACGAAGATTGTGCCCGTTTTGACTTCCCGCAGCGTTTCCCGGCCGGATGCAAAATCCGTTTCAAAAAAACAAGAGCGTTTGCAGCGCATCGCGCTTGAAGCCGCAAAGCAGAGCGGCCGCGGCATCATCCCGGAAATCGGTAAAATGACCGATTTAGAGTCCGCGCTCAAAACCGCACCCGGCAAAAAGATTTTATTCTACGAAGGCGGCGGCGAAGCACTCGGCGCGCTCGTCTCCCCCGATGAGGCCGAAGTTTCCGTCTTCATCGGCCCGGAGGGCGGCTTTGACGCTGCCGAAGTGCAGCTCGCTAAACAATACGGCGCTGCACCCGCCACGCTCGGCCCACGCATTTTAAGAACAGAAACTGCACCGCTTGCGGCGCTTTCCGTTTTTATGTACATCACGGGGAATATGCAATGAAAACAGTTTTAGTCACCGGCGCGTCGGGTGAGATCGGCGCTGCCATCGCAAAAGAATTCGCCGCCGCAGGTTACGCCCTCGCGCTCCACGGCGCAAAGCACATTGAAAATGTAAATCAACTTGCCGAAACTTTCAAATCAAACGGCATCGAAGCCTATCCCGTCTGCGGCGACCTTTCCGACCCCGCCGCATGCGAGCGCGTGTGGGCGGACACCGAAAAAAAACTCGGGCATATTGACGTTCTCGTCAACGCCGCCGGCATCTCGCTCGTCGATTTTTTCGACACCATGACGCCCGCACAGTGGAAAACTTTGTGTGACACGAATCTGTCCTCCGCCGTTTACCTCTCTCAATGCGCGTCCCGCTCCATGGTCCGCCAAAAATCCGGCGCTATCGTCAATGTCTCGTCCATTTGGGGCGTGAGCGGCGCGGCGATGGAAGTCGCATATTCCGCCGCCAAGGCCGGTATGCTCGGGCTCACCCGCGCACTGGCCTTGGAGCTCGCCCCGTCGAACATCACCGTCAATGCCGTCGCACCCGGCTATATTGATACCAAAATGAACGCCCATTTGTCCGAAGACGAGAAAAAAGCGCTGTGCGAGGAGATTCCCCTCGGGCGCGCAGGCACCCCGGCAGAGGTCGCCGCAGGCGTCAGATTTTTAGCCGAAAGCCCGTACATCACCGGTGAAACGCTCGTCATTTCGGGCGGCTGGCGTTAAGGAGAATATTTACCATGTCCAAACAAATCGATGCTTATTCCTTCGCACTCGGCGTGTGCGAGGCATTCTGCGAGGTCGTCCGTGCCGGCGTAAAGCGCATCGCGCTCAGTCACCCGTTCACAGAAGACGAACTTCAAAACGCACTCGGCGCAGATTTTCTCCCCGCGTGTGAAGCAGTTGCCCGAAAGTACGGCTGCAAAGCGTATTATTTAAAAGAACCGCTCATCACCGACCTTTTCCCGGTCTCGTTGAACCGCAGCAAGCAAAATGTCGTTTTCTACCGCGAAGACCGTGATCTCGAAGAATTCTTAAGCATCCAACACGATAAACAAACCCTCATCGCCGAAAACAACTATACGGGCGAAAACCGCCGCCAAATCGCCGTGCGTTACGGGCATCTGCTCTCGTACAGCGACGAAGCCATCGCCCGCTATTTAACGCAAAATACAGAACTCGAGTAATCAAAGGAGCACCCCTATGTCCATGACCATTAACAAAGAGCTGCCGAACCCGGCGGCCCTCAAAGCCGAATTTCCCGTCCCGGAGCACATCAAAGAAATCAAAGCCGCGCGCGATAAAGAGATTGCCGCCGTGTTCCGCGGAGAGTCCGATAAATTTCTCGTCATCGTCGGCCCCTGCTCGGCGGATAACGAAGAAAGCGTCTGCGAATACACCCGCCGCCTTGCCCGTGTGAACGAGCAGGTGAAAGACCGTCTCATTCTGATTCCACGCATCTACACCAATAAGCCCCGTACCACGGGCGAGGGCTACAAGGGCATGCTGCACCAGCCGGACCCCGATAAAGCCCCTGACCTGCTCGGCGGCATCATCGCCATCCGCAAAATGCACATGCGCGCCATTGAAGAGACCGGCCTCACATGCGCAGACGAAATGCTGTACCCTGAAAACCGCAGCTATTTGGATGACCTTCTGTCCTATGAAGCCATCGGCGCGCGCTCGGTCGAAAACCAGCAGCACCGTCTGACTGCAAGCTCCATGGATATCCCCGCCGGCATGAAAAACCCCACCTCCGGCGATCTTGCCGTCATGATGAACTCCATCAAAGCCGCCCAAAGCGCGCACAACTTCATCTATCGCGGGTGCGACGTCACCACTACCGGCAACCCGCTCGCCCACGCTATTTTGCGCGGCGGCGTTGATAAATACGGCACAACTATCCCGAACTACCACTACGAGGATTTAAAACGTCTCGCTTCCCTCTACGGAGAAAGCGGGCTCGAAAATCCCGCCTGCGTCGTGGATGTCAACCACTCGAATTCCGGCAAAAAGTTCAAAGAGCAGATCCGCATCGTCAGCGAGGTGCTGCACAGCCGTTCCTACGACCCCGCCATACACAAGCTCGTCAAGGGCGTCATGATTGAAAGCTACCTCTTCGAGGGCGCGCAGAAGATTTGCCCGGAGATGATCCACGGCAAATCCATCACAGACCCCTGCCTCGGCTGGGAAGACACCGAAAAGCTGCTTTACAGCATCGCGGAAAAAGCGTAAAGGGAGTTGTACGATGAAACTGTACGTCACACGCCACGGCGAAACACCCATGAACGCTGCGCACCGTGTCTGCGGACTCACGAATATCGACCTCACCGAAAAAGGCATCGCGCAGGCAAAAGAAGCCGGGCGCAGCCTCCAAGATAAAGGCATCAAGCGCATCATCGCCTCCCCGCTCCTGCGCGCCCAACACACCGCAAGGCTCATCGCAGACGAGATCGGCATAGATACCATCGAGACCGAACAGCGGCTCATCGAGCAAAACTACGGCATCTACGAAAATACCGACTGGGACGGCGAAGCGTTCAACGCAAATAAGCGCGAGTTCGCCGTACGCTACCCCGGCGGCGAATCCATGCTGGACTTAGCCGGTCGGCTCTACCCGCTTTTAAACAAGCTGAAAGCCGAAAACGGCCCCACCACGCTCCTCGTCTGCCACGGCGGCATCTGCCGCATGATCCGCACCTACTTCTTAGATGTCAAAAACACCGACTACGCCGCCTTCAAGCTTTCAAACTGCGGCATCATGGAGTTTGATCTGTAAAAAAAGCATCTCGGCTTAGCCGAGATGCTTTTTGCTTTACGCTTCCGTCGCAGTGCCATGCTGCGGGTCGTGCTCGCGTTTGATGCAGCGGTCAAGCCACTTGCCTCGCAAATAATAAATAACAAAGATCACCGCCGTGATGACCCATGATACCGGGTAGTTCATCGCGACCATCTGCATCGTGTGCCAATATGGAACCACAAGCAATATCCACACTACGCGCAGACCGCATACGCCGATGCAGGTGATGAGCATCGGCTGCAAAGCCTCGCCGGCACCGCGAATCGCGCCGGACAAAATCTCGATAAAAACAAACGTAAAGTAGGACGGCGCCAATACCAAACAGAACTGCGCACCGATATTCACAACCTCCGCATCGCCCGTAAAGAACATCAAAAGCTGATAGCGGAAAATAAACAGCAGCGCGGAAAGCGCGATGATCGTGCCAAGGCACATGCCAAGCCCCACACGCGTGCAGCGCTTCATGCGGTCATACTGGCGTGCGCCGAAGTTCTGCCCGGCAAATGTCGTCACCGCAATGCCAAACGCGTTCATCACCATCCAGATAAAGCCGTCAATCTTGCCGATGGCCGCCCAAGCCGCGATAGCTGTCGTGCCAAAGCTGTTGATGCTCGCCTGAATGAGGATATTCGAGAATGAATACATCACAGACTGCAAGCCGGCCGGCAAGCCGATGCGGACCACATTCTTTAGAATGTCCTTGTGAAAGCGAATTTTGCGCAGCTCCACACGGTATGCTTCCTGCGTGCCCATCAGGCGGATCATCAAAAGCACGGCGCTGATCAGCTGCGATAGAATCGTCGCAAACGCTACACCGAACACACCCCAGTGAAACACCACCACGAACAATAAATCGAGTACCACGTTTGCAAGGCAGCACACAATCAAAACGTACAGCGGCATACGGCTGTCGCCGATGGCGCGCAGAACACCTGTGCCGATATTATAAATCAGGTTGCCGATGATGCCAAGATAATATACGTTCATGTACAAAACCGCGTCATCCATGATGTCGTCCGGCACACCCATCGCCAGCATTGTCGGGCGCGCCGTCACAATGCCGAAGACCATAATGACAACGCCGCCCGCCACCGCCAGCGCCATGGACGTGTGGACAGATTTAGAAAGATTTTCGCGGTCGTTTGCGCCGAAATATTGCGAAATAATGACCGTCGCGCCGGAAGCTACGCCGACAAAAAAGCCTACAAGCAGGTTGATGACCGTGCCCGTCGTGCCCACAGCCGCCAACGCCTCGGTGCCGACAAACTGACCGACAATGATCGTGTCAACCGTGTTATACAACTGCTGAAAAAAAGTGCCGATCAAGATCGGAAAGAAGAAAAGCAAAAGCTGTTTCCAAATAACACCTTCCGTGATCCCGTTTTTTGTTTTTTCCAAACGTCCTCCCCCTTTGATACCCTATAACGTCTATTCTTAAACCGCGCTCTAAACACGCATACGCCCATTCTAACACCTTTTCTCCCATTTTTCAAGCGGTTACAAAAATAAAAGTACGAAATAGGATTTTAATTTGACATCTCAGGAGATAGCCGCACCCGTTTCCCGGCGCGTATATTTCAATCCTACCGTACGCAAAGCTTTTCGCGTGTGGTTCATCGAAAATTCCGCCGCCGGAAAGCTGTTCGGTAAACGGAACGACAAAGGCAGACGTTTTAGCCACTAAAAAGCGCCCGCAGGGTCAAACCTTGCAGGCGCTTTCACTTTACTCTTCTTTACTCCACATACGTAACGGGGAATTTCTTCTCCTTCACAGGCGTTTCTGCTGCCGCATAACCGATGGCCGCAATGCCGAATACCTTGTGGTTCTCCGGCACACCGAACTCCGTCAAAACGGCGCGCACCTCAGGCACGTCGCACGTGTCGGAAAGCTGGTTGATCCACACAGTGCCAAGCCCCATGGAATGCGCCGCGAGGAAGATATTTTCAAGCGCGCAAGCGTTGTCCCAGGACGTGATACCCGTGTCGCCAATCAGCTCGTTCGACGGAATGATAAGCGCGGCGGGCTTATACATATCGTACTTCTCGTTGCCGAGCGCCTTGCCCACAGCCGCCGTCAGCTTCGCGATTTTCTCGCGATTTAAAACAGCAGAAAAATGCCATGTCTGGCGGTTCATCGCGCTCGGTGCATGCACAGCGCACTGCAAAAGCGTATCGATCTTTTCTCTCTCCACCGGGCGGTCGTCATACGCGCGGACACTGCAGCGGGTCAAAATGTTCTGAATCACTTCATTCGTCATAAAAACGCTTCCTCTCTTTGATTTTTCGGGTATGTACCCTTATTTTTAAGCGGTCATCCGCTTATTGACTCAAAATTTTTCCGCCAAAAGCGCGGCGATTTTCTCTAAAAATGCCTCATCTTCTGCGGTAAAGCGATCTTCAAACGGGCTGTCCACATCCAAAACAGCATAGACTTTTCCGTCTTTCATCACCGGAACCACAATCTCCGCACGGCTCGCGCTGTCGCAGGCAATATGCCCCGGGAACGCGTGCACGTCCGCTACGCGCAGCGTTTTCTTCTCCGCAAGCGCTGTGCCGCACACGCCGCGCCCCGCTTTGATGCGGATGCACGCCGGTTTACCCTGAAACGGTCCCAACAGCAAATTACCGTCCGGCTGCACCGTGTAAAAGCCCACCCAGTTGATGTTTTTCAGTGTTAGATTCAACAGTGCCGAAAGGTTCGCCATGTTCGGCACAAGCTCCGGCTCGTCTTCAATGAGTGCCTTCGCCTGCAAAACGACGTCTTCATACGTCCCGCTGCCTTGAAGCTCAAAACTCATTTTTTATACTCCTTGTAAACAAAGCGTTGACTTCATCGTGCGCATTTTCGCCTTTATACAACACATTGTATACTGCGCGGCAAATCGGTAAATCGGCTGAAACCGTCTTGCCAAGGCGCAAAAGCGCGTCCACGGCGTAATAGCCCTCCGCCAAATCGGTGTACGGCTCGTTTTTCACAAACTTCTCACCGAACATGCGGTTGTGCGAATACGGCGAAAACAGCGTCGCTTCGTAGTCGCCGAGGTGACAAAGCCCGTAAGCCGAAAGCTCGTTGCCGCCTAAAGCGTCAATCAGCCGCGCAATCTCACGCGTGCCGCGCGCCATCAAAGCGCCTTTTAACGTCGAAAGCCCAAGGCCGTCCAGCATACCGGCAGCAATGCCGACGACATTCTTCGCCGCCGCACCGATCTCATTGCCGATGAGGTCCTGTCCGTAGTAAAAGCGAATGAGGTCGCTGCCGAATGATTCCACCAGCGTCTTTTTTGCGTCTTCGCTGTCGCTGTCAATGACCATGCAGTTCGGCACACCGGCCGCAAACTCCTGTACATGGCCGGGACCAACCCAAACGGCAACCGCGTTTGAGCTGTCACACTCCGCGGCACACACCTGGGAAAGCCGCATGCCGGTTTCAATCTCCACGCCTTTCATGCACAGCACGAAAATTTTATTTTTCAGCTCAAACGGCTGAAGCTCGCGCATCAGGCCGCGCAGGCCCTGCGAGTTGACGGAGATTACAATCACGTCGCTGTCTTTCACAGCGTCCAAAGAATTTGTCAGATGTAAGGTTTCGGGCAGCTCTACAAGCCCGTTCGTACGGGTTTCGATGAGCTTTTGCATGTGGGCAGAGCTTTTCCGCCCGTAAAGGGAAACACTGTGGCCGATCTTATCGAGGTACCACGCGATAAACGTGCCCCAACGGCCGCAGCCGATAACGGTAATTTTCATAGGGAATGCTAAGGTCCTTCCAAAGGGGTAATGTAAGCGCGAAATTCAAATCACAGCTCTGTAAATAAATCTTTTGCGTCTTTGGCGTAAATGATGCCGGAAACGACGGCGAGCAAGGTTGCAATCGCCATCACGACAAAATTCACCCATGTAAATATCGGAGAAAGCGTCTCCGTCGGCAAAGCCAAAATGCCGTATGCGCCAAGGTCGAGAATGTACTGCGTCAACAGCACGATGCAGATTGCGACAATCTGCGACACGGTTTTCGCCTTGCCCCAGTTGTTCGCCGGGATCACCCTGCCCTGCTCCACCGCAATAAGGCGGATGGACGTCACGGCAAATTCGCGGACCATAATAAGGAGCACAAATACCGTGTTCGTCATGCCGTTCGCCACAAAGCAGACAAGCGCCGACATCACCATGATCTTATCGGCCAAGGGGTCCATCAGCTTGCCGAAATTTGTGATGAGGTGATCGCGCCGCGCGATTTTGCCGTCCAAGTGGTCGGTGTACGACGCAATGCCGAAAATTGCCAGCGCCACTAAATTGTGGTGTGGGAATATGTCGCCGGAAAGCAGCATGAAAAGCACAAAAAACGGTACTAAGATGATGCGCAGTATCGTCAGTTTATTCGGTAAATTCATAGCGGTTCTCCCGTTTAGACGCGCGTACCGAACAGGTCGCCGTCAATGGCCTCGTCCACGTGAACCGTTACCATTTCACCGTAGTACGGCTTCGTTTCCGCAGAGAAAAACACCTTGCCGTCAATGTCCGGCGCGTCCATGGCGCTGCGGCCGAACCAGCATTCGGCGTAGCGGTCAAAGCCCTCCGTCAACACGGTGATGTCCCCCCCAACCTGCTTTTCGCCAAGGCGGTCCATAATGTTCATCTGTGATTCCATGATGATCTCCGCGCGGTGATTTTTCACCTCGTCGTCGATCTGGTCGGGCAACAAAGCCGCCGGCGTGCCCTCCTCCTGCGAGTAGGCAAAGCAGCCGAGGCGCTCAAATTCAATGTCTTTCACAAATTCCGCAAGCTCGGTGAATTCCTCCTCCGTCTCGCCCGGGAAACCCGTAATAAGCGTTGTGCGCAGCGTCACGCCCGGAATCTTCTCGCGGATCTTCTTCATCAGCGCCGTCAGGCTCTCACGGTCGCCGGTGCGGTTCATGCGCTTCAAAACGCGTGCGGAAGCGTGCTGCAGCGGCAGATCGATATACTTCACAATCTTCTCTTCCTCCGCCATCGTCTCCAAAAGCTCATCCGTCAAAGCGTCCGGGTAACAATAGAGCACGCGCAGCCACTTGAGGCCGTCAATTTTGCACAGGCGGCGCATCAGCTTTGCAAGGGAATACTCGCCGTACAGGTCAATGCCGTAGCGGGTCGTATCCTGCGCAATAAGGATGAGCTCCTTCGCGCCGTTTTCAACGAGACCGCGCGCTTCTTCCTCAATGCTCTCCATCGTGCGGCTGCGGTAGCCGCCGCGGATCATCGGAATCGCGCAGTAAGTACATTTGTTGTCGCAGCCCTCTGCAATCTTGATGTACGCAAAATAGCTCGGGGTCGAAAGCTCGCGCTCGCCGCACAGCGGCATTTTGCTCTTTTCGGGAAAGCTCTCCGTAAAATCATTCATTGCACTTTCAATGCACGCCGCAATGTCCGCGTTCGCGCCGATGCCGAACACGCCGTCCACCTCGGGCAGCTCTTTGTGAATTTCCTCGCGGTAGCGCTCCGCAAGACATCCCGTCACCACAATCTTCTTGATGCGGCCCTCTTTTTTCAGCGTCGCAAGCTCCAGAATTTCATCGATGGATTCCTGCTTCGCGCTGTCGATAAAGCCGCAGGTATTCACGATTGCAACGTCTGCAAGCGCAGCGTCATCGCACAGCTCAAAGCCCGCGTTTTTCAGGTTCGCCATCAGCATTTCGCCGTCCACCTGGTTTTTGGCACAGCCAAGGCTGACCATTCCCACTTTAATTGCCATGTATATAACCCTTTCTCGGTGCATATCCAAGCTTTAGACATGCCCTTATATAATTTCTGTTCTGCCGCTACCTATTTTAGCAGAAAACGAGCGGCTTTTCAATCGAAATGCCGCCCGTTCACAAAAATCATACAATTATACGCGCAAAAACACGCTTGCCGCCCGGAAATCAGGCCTTTTTTGCACACCCTGTCCGTCTCGCGCAACGCACAAAACGGCCCTGCAACCAAAGCAGCGCCGTTTTACGGTCATTCTTCTGAATTTAAGACAGAGAAGATCTCGTCAAAGCCGTAGCCGTAACGCTGCAAGGCGGCTACGGCACGGCGGCGCACTTTTTCGTCTTCGCGCGCCATGGGATACTTTCGCTCCAAAATGGCGCGGATGTTTTCCTCTGTTTCCGAACGTTCTGTGGAAAACTCGTCCATCACCGCGGCGATGAGCGCGTCGTCAATGCCCTTTTGGCGCAGCTCCTGCTTTACGCGGCGCGCGCCGAATTTTTTGCGTGTGAAAAGCTCGTTTGCAAGGCGGCGGGCGTAGTCCTCGTCATTTAGTAAGCCCAGCTCTTCCATGTGCTCCACGGCGCTTCGGGCAGCCTCGCGGTCAAATTCCGCGCGGGTGATCTTATTTTCCAGCTCTTTTTTGGAGTGGGCGCGGTGCTCCAAAAGGTACAGCGCCTTTTCCTCGGCGCGGTGCTTTGCGGAGGCCTGCAAAAGCGCGTGCAGCTCCTCGTCGTCGAGCTCGTCACCGATGGCAATGCCGCGGCGCAAAAGCGTTTCCGTGTCCACCTTCACCGCCGCTTCGCCGTCAATATAAAGCTGTGAAAGCCTGTGGCGGCGCGGGGCGATGTCCGTAATCTTCATTATTCGTCGTCATCGACCGTGATGTCGATGTCTGCCTGCACGTTCTTACGGGTGTTCTCCGCCTGCTCGGGGGATTCTTCCTCCTCGGCCTTTTCAACGGGCTTCGGCGCACTGCCGCCCTTGATGGACTTTGCGTAGAGCTTATCCGCGTTCTGACGGACGAGTTCGGAAATTTCCTCAAAAATATCCGGGTTGTCGCGCAGGAAGTTCTTCGCATTGTCGCGGCCCTGACCGATGCGCGTGCCGTTATACGAGAACCACGCGCCGCTCTTCTGCACGATCTCGAGCCTTTCGGCAAGGTCAAGCAGGTCGCCGACCTTCGAGATGCCCTGCCCGTACATGATGTCGAATTCGACCTCACGGAACGGCGGCGCAACCTTGTTTTTTACAACCTTGACCTTTGTGCGGGAGCCGATGATGTCGGTACCGCTCTTCAAAACCTCCTTCTTGCGCACGTCGAGACGCACGGAGGAGTAGAATTTCAGCGCGCGTCCGCCCGGCGTGACCTCCGGGTTGCCGTAGACAACGCCGACTTTTTCGCGCAGCTGGTTGATGAAAATGGCAACGCAGTTTGACTTCGAGATGGCACCGGCAAGCTTTCTTAACGCCTGCGACATCAAACGCGCCTGCAAGCCGACGTGGCTATCGCCCATTTCTCCCTCAATCTCCGCGCGCGGAACGAGCGCCGCCACGGAGTCCACAACGATAACGTCGATGGCGTTGGAGCGCACGAGCGCCTCTGTAATCTCGAGCGCCTGCTCGCCGGTATCCGGCTGCGAAACGAGCAGAGAATCCACGTCTACGCCGAGCGCGGACGCATAGACCGGGTCAAGTGCGTGCTCCACGTCGATAAACGCCGCGTTGCCGCCCATTTTCTGGCCTTCGGCGACGCAGTGGAGCGCCAAGGTGGTCTTACCGGAGGATTCCGGCCCGTAGATTTCAATGATTCTGCCGCGCGGCAGACCGCCGATGCCGAGCGCGAGGTCCAGCGAAAGAGAGCCGGTGGAGATCGCATCCACGTGCATGCCGTTGTTCTGACCGAGGCGCATGACAGCGCCCTCGCCGAACTGCTTTTTAATCTGCGTCAACGCAGTTTCAAGCGCTTTGCGCTTGTCTTCGGGCTTGATGTCCTCCACTTTTTTGCTTACGGGACTTTTATTTTCCTTCGCCATGGTTATATCCTCACTTCTTTTGAAATTTGGGTTATGGTTCTTGATTGATTGTGTTTCCGTCGAGCGTGGTCAAAAGTTTTGCTCAAGCTTTTTCAAAAGCTTGTCCGTTTCCAAAGGTGAAACTCTTTTTTTACTGCCTCTATTATACTAAATTCGTCGAAAAAAAGCAACGGTTTTCTCGAACATATTTTCTTTTTCCGCCGAGGTGAGCGAAAAAGCGACAGTTAAGAGGACATCACAGGACATCGGCGGACATCTTTTTGCGCAAAAAGGGCAGAACCCCGGAGAAAACCGGAACTCTGCCCCTTTTTTAGCTTATGTAGAAATTACAGACCGAGCAGTTCGGTTGCCGCTTTCTCCATTTTTGCGATGATCTCATCGGACTCTGCGGCGGTTTTGCCCTTGCCGGAGAGATAGATTTTGATCTTCGGCTCTGTGCCGGACGGGCGGACGATGAGCTTGCTGCCGTTCTCCAGACGATACTCGAGCACGTTGGACTTCGGAAGCGTGATCTCCGTCTTCTCCGCGCCCTCTGTGCGCACAGAAAGCTGATAGTCGCTGTCGCCGACGACCTTGAAGCCGGCAATCTCTGCCGGAGCGTTGTGGCGCAGATGATCCATGATGGAATTCATCTTCTTCATGCCGTCCTCGCCCTCAAATGCGAAGTTGCACAGGGCGTTCTTGTAGTAGCCATACTTTTCGTACAGAACATTGATGGCATCGACGAGCGTCATGCCCTTTTCTTTGTAGTAGGAAGCCATTTCGCAGATGATCATGCTGCCGTCCACGGCGTCCTTATCGCGCACATAGCCGCCGGAGAGGTAGCCGTAGCTCTCTTCAAAGCCGAGCAGGTAGCGCTCCGGGTGGCCTTCGCTCTCAAGCAAAGCGATCTGGTCGCCGATATACTTGAAGCCGGTGAGGGTACGGCGAATTTCAATGCCGTAATCCTTCGCGATGCCGTTGACCATATCGGTGGAAACAATCGTCGTGACCGCGACCGGGTCCTTCGGCATGGTGCCGAGTTCCGTTTTGCACTGTGCAATAAAGTTCAGGAGCAGAATGCCCACTTCGTTGCCGGTCATGAGCACATACTCGCCGTGCTGGTTGACGGCGATGCCTACGCGGTCACAGTCCGGATCGGTCGCGAGCAGCAGGTCGGGCTTTACAGTCTTGCAGAGATCAAGGCCCTTCTGGAGTGCTTCGCGGATTTCCGGATTCGGGTACGGGCAGGTGGGGAAGTTGCCGTCCGGCTCGCTCTGCTCCGGCACAACGGTGATATCCTTCACGCCGATGCGGTCGAGGATGCGCAGCACGCACATTTTGCCGCTGCCGTTGAGCGGGGTGTAGACGAGCTTGAGGTTATCCGCCGGCTTACCGAGGATGCTCACGCCGTAAACCGCGTCGATGAACGCGTTGACGGTCTCTTCGCCAATATATTCCGCCTTGCCGGAAGCGAGCGCCTCCTCAAACGGGATTTTCTTCACGTCCGCGAAAATATCGAGCGCTTCGATCTCCGCCATGATGCCGTCTGCCATGCCTTCCGTTACCTGACAACCGTCGTTGCCGTAGGCCTTATAGCCGTTGTACTTTGCCGGGTTGTGGCTTGCGGTAACGCAGATGCCTGCATCACAGTGCAGGTGACGCACAGCGAAGGACAGCGCCGGGGTCGGCATGAGCTGCGGGTAGAGGTACGCCTTGATGCCGTTTGCGGCGAGCACCGCTGCGGACTCTTTGGAGAACAGCACGCCCTTGTTGCGGCTGTCGTGTGCAATGGCAACGGAAAGGGGCTTACCCTCCGTGTTGTGCTTATTCAGGTAGTTTGCAAGGCCCTGTGTCGCCTTGCGCACCGTGTAGACGTTCATGCGATTCGTGCCTGCGCCAATGACACCGCGAAGGCCGCCGGTGCCGAAGGCAAGATCTCTGTAAAAACGGTCGTTTATCTCCTCGGGCTGATCCTTAACGGAAAGCAGCTCTTCTTTCAAGTCGGGATCGTCCAGTTCGACGCTAAGCCATCTTTCATACTCGGTCATACTCTATTCTTCCTTCCATGGTTTAAATTTTCGGCAGTACGAAAAAACGTATCTGCCTTATGTTAAATGCGGATGACCCGCACCTACACGCTATAATTAGATTACCATTTTATCTGTGCAATGTCAATGACAAGTTGCGTCGCTCCATGTCAATTTATGTGTAAAATATTTGTTAGTATCCCGGCGGGCGAAATATCAACCAACCCACAGGTTGCGCGAAAGCCCGAGCAGGAGCCGGGGTTTAAGATATACAGTCCGTCGTCGTAGGTCTCGAGCGCCTCGTGCGTGTGGCCGAACAGCAAAAGATTCGCACCCGCCTCCCTTGCGGCGCACACAACGGTATAGAGCCCTGATTTCACATGGTAAAGGTGCCCGTGTGTGCAGAAAATTTTAGCGCCGTCAAGGTCTAAAATTTCGCGTACCGGCACATCTGCGCAGCCGAGGTCACAGTTGCCGCGCACGGAGTAAAATGCGATATTCGGGAACAGAGCGCGCATCATTTGAAAATCGTTTTGCCCGTCGCCGAGAAAAATGACGGCATCCACGTCTCTGTGCTTCTCGAGCGTTTCGCGCATATAGAGCGGCATGCCGTGGGAATCCGAAAAAACCAGCAGTTTCATGAAAATTCTCCTTCTTTTGAATTTAACGCAGATGAGGTCTCATTTTTTCGCGCCGCGCATAAACTGTAAACGGAAGTTTCCCTAAAGGGAGGGTTTACCATGAACGAACGTGAAATGCAATCGCTTTTGGCTTTGGCGGCGAAACGGCTGCACACCACGCCGGAAGCGCTGCGCGCCGCCGCCGAAAACGGCGACCTGCAGAACATTACGGGCGGTCAAAATAACGCGGCGGCTTCGCAGCTAAACCGCGTTTTAAGCGACCCGGAGGCCGCGAAAAAGCTGCTTTCCACACCTGCCGCGCAGAAACTATTTGAGGCTCTCGGCGGCAAAAAATAGAAAGGAGGTGAGCGGCGGTGGAAGACCTGGCCGCAGCCGTACAATCCATTTTAAACGACCCGCAAAGCATGGCGCAGCTGCAGGGCGTGATGAACTCGCTTGGCATGAATCCGCCGCAAGCCCCTGCCCCGGCTCCGCCGCCCGTGCAGCAAAAACCGGCGGCCGCCGCGCCGCTCAATTTGCTGAACACGCTAAACAACAGCGATCCGATGACGGCGATGCTTTTGCGCGCCGCGCCGCTTTTGGCAAGCGCGAACCGCGAAGATGACTCCACGCGATTGCTTGCGGCGCTGCGCCCTTTGCTCGGCGAAGCACGGCAGAAAAAGCTGGATGAAGCCTCGAAAATTTTGAAACTCTTGCACCTTTTGCCGCTTTTGAAAGAGAGCGGCGTTTTACAGAATATTCTTTGAGAAAGGCGGGGTAAGATGCCGAGTAACATGCCGGACGCACGCGCCGTGGAAGAAGCCTTGCGCCGCGCGCGGGAAATGCAGGGGCGCTCGGCGCATAACGCGCCGCCCCCGCCGGAAAAGCCAACAGAGAAATCGCCGCAGGGAAATGCGGAAACGTCAACTGAAATACCGAAGGAATTTCAGGCTGCTCCGAATAGACCTCTTTCTCCTCTCGATACGCTGCTAAAAGACAAGGAGCGCACGCTTTTGCTTGCACTCCTCCTTTTGCTTTACAACGAAGGCGGCAGTGCAGAGCTTTTGTTCGCGCTCTTTTATCTGCTTATCTGATCTGACCGTCGCCGCGGATGATGAATTTGTAGGAAACGAGCTCATTTAAGCCCATGGGGCCTCTGGCGTGCAGCTTCTGCGTGGAGATGCCGATCTCCGCGCCGAGCCCAAGCTCGCCGCCATCCGTGAAGCGCGTAGATGCATTTACATAGACCGCCGCCGCATCGACCTGTGCCGTGAACCGCTCCGCCGCACGGAGGTTCTCGGTGACGATGCACTCGCTGTGGCCGGTAGAATACTGCGCAATGTGCGCGATAGCCGCGTCAAGGCTGTCTACGACGCGCACAGCCAGAATATAATCGAGGTATTCCGTTGCCCAGTCCGCTTCGGTCGCGGGTTTGGCTTCGGGCAGAAGTTCGCATGTGCGCTTATCGCCGCGCAGCTCTACGTTTTTCTCTTTGAGCTTATTTGAGATGACGGGCAGCGCCGCTTCGGCAATGTCCTTGTGCACCAAGACCGTTTCGATGGCGTTGCAGACGGACGGACGGGAGGTTTTCGCGTTGAAAATGATATTCGCCGCCATTTCGATGTCTGCATCTTTGTCGACATACACGTGGCAGTTGCCGACGCCGGTCTCGATGACCGGTACCTTGGCGTTTTCCACCACGGCGCGGATAAGCCCTGCGCCGCCGCGCGGAATGAGCAAATCGAGGTACTCTGTCATGCCCATGAGCTCCACGCTGGACGCGCGGGAGGTATCCTGTACAAGCTGAACGCTGTCGCGCGGGAGGCCGGCGGATTCTATCGCGTCGCGCAGAACCTCGGCGATGGCATTATTGGAGCGGAACGCTTCCTTGCCGCCGCGCAGAATGACGGCACTGCCCGCCATAAGGCACAGCGCAGCCGCGTCGCTCGTCACATTCGGACGAGCTTCGTAAATGATGCCGATAACACCCATCGGCACCGTGATTTTTTCCACTTTAAGCCCTTTGGGGTTCGTTTCGCCGCTTAAAATGCGGCCCACGGGGTCGCGTTGGGCGGATACGTCTTCCACGCCCTTTGCCATGCCCTCCATGCGGGCAGGCGTGAGCGCCAAGCGGTCGAGCATAGCTTCGCTCATACCGTTTTCTTTTGCGGCTTTAAGGTCTTCTTCGTTCGCGGCAAGAATTTCTGCCTGACGCGCGCGCAGGGCAGCCGCGGCGGCGTTTAATGCCGTGCGCTTTTTTTCGCCCGCGGTGCGCAGAACGGCGGCGGCTTTTTTGGCCGCAGCGCCCATTTTTTGAAGTTCTGTCATACGCGTTGTGTTCCTTTCTGTAAATTACGGCATGAACACCGTGCCGATGTCCTCACCATCGAAAATGCGGTAGAGGTTCTCCGGATCTTCGCCGGAGAGGATATATGTCGGGATATTTGCACGCCCTGCAATCTCTGCGGCACGAATTTTCGTCGCCATGCCGCCTGTACCGCGTGCGGAGCCTGCCCCGCCCGCCATGGCACGCACCTCGTCGTCGATCTTCTCGATGACGCTGAGACGCTTTGCATCGGGGTAGGCCTTCGGGTTTTTGTCGTATACGCCGTCGATGTCCGTTAAGATCATCAGCACGTCTGCGTTGATGATGCTTGCGACGATGGCGGAAAGCGTATCGTTATCGCCGAAGTTGCGACCCTCGAGCTCATCGACCGCAACGGTATCGTTTTCGTTGACGATCGGAATGACGTTCATATCGAGCAGCTCACGGAATGTATTTTCCACGTTGCGGCGGCTGATGGGCTGCGAGGTGACATCTGCCGTGAGCAAGACCTGCGCGACGTTCTGATGATATTCGCCGAAGAATTTATCGTAGGCAAACATCAGCTCGCACTGGCCGATGGCGGCAAGCGCCTGCTTTTTGGCGGTGTCGTCCGGGCGCTCCGGCAATCCGAGCTTGCCCATGCCCACGCCAATGGCGCCGGACGTAACGAGCACGATGCGACGGCCGCCGTTTTGCAGGTCGCACAGCGTGCGGCAGAGCTTATCGATGCGGCGCAGGTTCATTTTGCCGTTTTCGTATGTCAAGGTTGAGGTGCCGATTTTCACCACAACGGTTTTTACTGTATTTAAATCCATGATTTTATTTGTTTTCACCGCAAATTCGCGGCAAAAACGTCCTTTCCCCATTCTCTTTTCTGCTCCATTATACATGGAAACAACGCAAAAAGAAAGCCTTTTTGCAAAAACTCAGGCGTTAAAAACGTCTAAGTCTTCGCCGTTTACGACCTTGCCCGTGTAGCCCGCATCGCGGATCTCCTGCAAAATGAGGTCGCTGCGGCGGCGCGTTTCGGCTTCGACATCCATGGCGTTATCCTGAATATTCATGTGGTAAATGCGGTGGTAGGTGACGAGCAACTTCGGCTGCGCTTTTTTCGCGACCTCGGCTAAGTCCGTACTGAGCGTATGCACTTCGCGGTGATATTTCTGCCACTTCGGTTCGCGCGCGGCAATACCGGCGGCATACTCGACCTCGTGCAGCAGAATATCGCAGTTTTTGGCCTTTTCCGCGACGATGTCGAGCGGGGCGGTATCGCCGCTGATGACAACGGTCTTCCCGTCTTTTGTTGTGAACTTATAGCCGTAGCTCTCGAGTGTGCCGTGGCTGACGGTGAACGCCTCCACGGTAACACGCTCGTCTTCGTAAATAACGCCCGGTTCAATCTCCGTCGCTTCCACCTTATAGCCGTTTTCGTTTGCGCGCTCAAAGCCGTGCAGGCGAAAATCAATATCGACCGCATAGGCAGAGAGCAGATGCTGCGCCATATTTCGAATTCCCTTCGGGCCGAAGACCCCCAGCGGTTTTTCCCGTTCCAGCACCCACGGGGTGAAAATGAGGTCCGCAAACCCGGCGGTATGGTCGGTATGCAAATGCGTACAGAACGCGGTATCGAGCAGATCGGGTCTAAGGGCATCTTCGCCGCGGCGGTACGCTTCCGCTGCGCGTCTTACGACGCCGGGGCCAAAATCGACGAGGTACGCATGGCCGTCGACAACGACGGCGGAAGCCGGGCCGCTCGCCCACGGGCAGGCGTTTGGTGTTCCCGTACCGAGTAAAACAAGTTTCGTTTTCATGTTTATCATGCCTTTCTGGTTTAGAAAACAAAAAGGGACAAGCCTCGGCTTGTCCCCTGTTATCGAACTTAGTGTCTGTCGTTTCTGTCGCGGCGCGGACGATCTCCACGCGGGCGGTCGCTGCGCTCACGGCGCGGCTGCTTCTCCGGCAGGACGTTCTCCGGCACGGCACCGTCAAGGTCGATCAGCGCTTCGCGGCGGGAGAGGTTCAGTCTGCCCTTATCGTCGATTTCAAGCACCTTGACCTTCACGATATCGCCGACATTGACGACATCCGTGACGTTCTCTGTGCGCTTGATGTCGAGCTGAGAGATATGCACAAGGCCTTCCTTGCCCGGGGCAATCTCCACAAACGCGCCGAAGTCCATGATTCTCGTCACGCGGCCGCTGTAATAGGAGCCCGGCTCCGGGTCGTTGACGATGGTATCGATGATGTCCATAGCGCGGCGGCACTTTTCAATGTCTATGCCCGCAACATAGCAGTGGCCGTCATCCTCGATATCGATGGTAACGTCGCACTCGGCGCAGATCTTCTGAATGACCTTGCCGCCGGAGCCGATGACCTCGCGGATCTTATCGACCGGCACGATGGTGGACAGCATCTTCGGGGCATATTTGGAAAGCTCGGGACGCGGCTCTGCGATAACCGGCAGCATAACTTCGTCCAGAATGTAATTTCTTGCTTTGTGCGTCTTTGCAAACGCTTCCTTGATGATCTCCGGCGTGAGACCGTGAATCTTCAGGTCCATCTGAATGGCGGTGATGCCCTTCTTTGTACCGGCAACCTTAAAGTCCATATCGCCGAAGAAATCCTCAAGGCCCTGAATATCGACCATGGTCATCCAGCGGCTGCCCTCGGTGATGAGGCCGCAGGAAATACCGGCGACCGGCGCTTTAATCGGCACGCCTGCGTCCATCAATGCCAGCGTAGAGCCGCAGATGGAGCCCTGAGACGTGGAACCGTTAGAGGAAAGCACCTCGGAAACCAGACGGATGGTATACGGGAACTCCTCAACCGGCGGGATAACCGGCACAAGTGCACGCTCTGCCAGAGCGCCGTGGCCGACTTCACGTCTGCCCGGGCCTCTGGAGGGCTTCGTCTCGCCTACGGAATAGGACGGGAAGTTGTAGTGGTGGATGTAGCGCTTGGACTCTTCGTCGTCAATGCCGTCGAGAAGCTGGTTGTCACGCGTGGAGCCGAGCGTTGCAACGGTAAGCACCTGCGTCTGGCCGCGGGTGAACATGCCGGAGCCGTGTACGCGCGGCAGCAGACCGACTTCTGCGGCAAGCGGACGGATCTCATCCATACCTCTGCCGTCAACACGCTTCTGCTCGTCGAGCAGCCAGCGGCGCACGACGAACTTCTGCGTCAAATACATGCACTCGTCGATCTTTGCCGCCTGATCGGGGTAAATTTCGTCGAAGTGCTCGTGCACTTTTTCGTAAACAGGCTTGAGTCTCTCGTCGCGAACGGTCTTGTCGTCCGTATCGAGTGCGGCCTTCACGTCATCAATGGCGAAATCGCGGATTTCTTCGAACATCTCCGGGTCCGGCTTATTGGACGGGTAAGAGAACTTCTCTTTGCCGATCTCCCTCTGGATACCCTTGATGAACTCAATGATTTTCTGGTTTTCCGCATGGCCTGCCATAATGCCGTTGAACATATCCTCGTCGGACACTTCGTTTGCACCGGCTTCGATCATTGCGATGCGCTCATCGGTGGAAGCGACGGTAACAGCCATCTGGGAGAGCTTTCTCTGCTCTGCCGTTGGGTTGATGATGAACTCGCCGTCGATGAGGCCGACGGAAACGCCGCTGATGGGGCCGTCCCACGGAATGTCGGAGATGGACAGCGCGACGCTGGTGCCGACGAGTGCGGCAATCTCCGGGGAGCAATCCGGGTCAACGGACATGACGGTGCAGACGATGGAAACATCGTTGCGCATGTCCTTCGGGAACAGCGGGCGGATGGGGCGGTCGATCATACGGCAGACAAGAATCGCCTTATCGGTCGGGCGACCCTCACGCTTTAAGAAAGAGCCCGGGATCTTGCCGACGGAGTAGAGCTTTTCCTCGAAGTCAACGGAAAGCGGGAAAAAGTCGATGCCGTCACGCGGTTTTGCGGCAGCGGTGGCTGCCACGTGGATGGTGGTCTCACCGTAACGGACAAGGCACTCGCCGTTTGCAAGCTGTGCCATTTTACCGGTTTCGATCTTCAGCGGGCGTCCGGCAAATTCCGTTTCAAATACTCTGAAATTTTCAAACATAAAGGTTATTTTCCTTCCCCCCGAAAGCCGGGATTTTCCGACTCCGCAGACCGTTTAACAATTAAACCGACGCACACGTGTTTTACGACCTGTATGCGCCCGTTTCACTGCTAAACAGCCCTTGGAATCATTTTGTGCAGATATTAAATCAGCTGCGCGGGTCGCGCGCAGCTGAAAAAAGACAAAAAATTACTTACGGATACCGAGTTCTGCAATGATTGCTCTGTAACGCTCGATGTCAACCTTAATGAGGTAGTTGAGAAGGCTTCTTCTCTGGCCGACCATCTTCAGCAGGCCGCGGCGGGAGTGATGATCCTTCTGGTTGGTACGGAGGTGCTCGGTGAGGTCGTTGATTCTCTTGGTGAGAACGGCGATCTGAACTTCCGGGGAACCCGTGTCGCCCTCATGGCGTGCATACTTCTTGATGATCTCTGTCTTTTCGCTCTTCAGCATTGTGTTTTCCACCTTTTCTAAAATATTTGCCGCGCTCACAGGTCTGGGTCGGTGTTATCCCTGCGGAGATGTCTCCCAAAAGGGTTAGTCCCTGATCCGAGGACGGGCACTTTGAAAGTATAGCATAATTCTTCAAAGTTTGCAAGCGGTTTTTCCTCTGCGGCGCAGATTTTTCGTTCCGTACAAAATGACGAAAACGTCCGGCCCAAAACCGACTTTTTCACGGCTCTTCCTGCCTTTTTTGCGAAACTCGGACATTTTCGACATTGTGCATCTTGACAAGCTTTTGAAATCCGTATACTATTAAACAGTTAATTATCGAAACGACCGTGCAAAAGCAAGTTTACCCGTGAAAGACTGAACACAAACGACGCGAAAAGGCGTTATGGCGCGGAAGTTTTTCCGCCGGAGAAAGGATATTTTTAATGAGCAAAATTGCAGTTGTTACCGATACAAACAGCGGCATCACCCGCGAGGAAGCGAAAAAGCTGGGCGTTTATCTTCTGCCCATGCCGTTCATCGTAGACGGCACGGAGTATTTTGAGGGCGTCACCTGCACGTATGAGCACTTCTTTGAAATGCTGGAAGCCGGCGCAGAGGTCTCCACCTCTCAGCCCTCGCCGGAATCCCTCACGGCGATGTGGGAGGAGGCGCTCGCGACGCACGATTCCGTTGTGCACATTCCGATGTCTTCGGCGCTGAGCGGCTCCTGCGACACTGCAAAGGCACTCGCCGCGGAATACAACGGCCGCGTATGCGTTGTGGACAACAAGCGCATTTCCATCACGCAGCGCGAATCCGTTCTGGACGCGCTGACGCTGGCCGAAAAGGGTCTGACCGCTGCCGAAATCTGCGTGCAGCTTGAAAACACCGCGTATAACGCGAGCATTTACCTTGCTGTAAATACACTGGAGCTCTTAAAAAAGAGCGGCCGTGTGACGCCGGCCGGGGCGGCGCTCGCGACGCTGCTGGGCCTCAAGCCCGTTTTGCAGATTCAGGGCGGCAAGCTGGACGCTTACGCGAAGGTGCGCGGCATGGCAAACGCCGAAAAAACGATGCTGAAGGCGCTCGAAAAAGACCTGCAAACGCGTTTTGCGGGCAAAAAGGTGCACATTGCGGCGGCGTACTCCGGCGACATCAAGCCCGCGCTCGAGTGGCGCAAGACAATACGCAAGTATTTTGATGACAACAGCATTGAGCTTTACAAACTCCCCATCAGCATTTGCTGCCACGTCAGCTCCGGCGTAAAAGCGCTCGGCTGCTTTGAATATTTTGAGTGATTTTTGCGTTTACATACAAAACCCTCGCTGTGTTCGTTTGAAGCACAGCGAGGGTTTTCTTATTTATGTTCAAGCATTTCAATGCTTGCGGCACGGTTATGGAGGCTGCCAAGCAAGCCTTTGAGGCTTAAAATGCGGAAAAGCAGCTGTTCGCGCTCGGTGAGCGGCGTTTGAAACGCGGCTTTGACGTCTTCGGTCGTTTTGCCGCAGTACCGCTCGAACGCTTCCGGCGTGATACCCAGCATTTCAATGAGGGCGTCGATGTCGTCAACGACGGTTTTTACATCGGCGTTTTTGCCGCTCTGCGCCAAAGAGAGGTACTCCATGAGCCAATCGAAATACATGGTTCCCTTTATGCTGCCCGACGCGGCTTCCAAAAGCGCATCGAGCGTTTCGGCATCGCAATGCGTGACGGTTTTGAATGTTTCAAACCCGAGTCCTGTTTTTTCGCGGCAGGTTTTTTCCCATTCTTTCATGTCGATTGGGGTGAGCATATTTTTACCTCTCTTTCTTTTGATGTGTCAATTATAACATATACTTTCAAAAAAGTAAATATCTATTGACAATTATTTCATATTATGCTATATTATTGGTGAAAGAAATTCACACAACTCTTTCACAAATAAATATTATTAAAGGAGTGTTTTTAATGTTCAAAACCAGAAAAAAGGCAATTTCACTATTACTAGTATTTTCCTTAATCTTTTCTTCTTTGATTTTCTGCACCCCTTATGCTTCCGCAAAAAACGCGGACGAACTAGGAACTGAACTTAATCCTTACGTCTTGTCACCCGGTGAAAAAATTACTGTAACCATCGACGGCTCTAAAGATTCTGATATATCTACATTAGCTGATGAAACTTTCCCGAGCTGTATTCTTACAACCTGGTATGATGGTACATATTTTCATTGGTCTGTAAAGCCCATGTTTACTGGTGCAAATTTTAGTGGAAGCACAAATGTAATGAGAAATGGAATTTTCCAAGGAGAGGTTTATTTTAGCGGATTCTCTGGACAAAGAAGGGTGTATAAAGATGAAATGATACGATTAAGTGGTACATTAACTCAACATTTTTTGGAACCTACTCATATACTTCGGTGTTACTACATTCAAGGCTAACTACACAGTAAAAAGAAGGAAGTTCTCACATGAGAACTTCCTTCTTTTTACTTCTTTTCAAACGCTTCAAACAGCGTTCTTGCGGTTTTTTCGTTCAGGCTGATCTCCGCTTTCAGCGCGTCTAAATCGGGAAACTTTTTTTCGTCCCTGACAAAGCTCAAAAGCTCCAGACGCAGTGTTCTGCCGTACAGGTCGCCGCCTGTGAAATCAGGCATCCAGGTTTCAGAAAGCGCGTGGTCGGAGCCGACGGTGGGCTTTACGCCGACATTCGTCACGCCGCAGTAGGTTTTGCCGTCCACATACACGGCGGAGGCGTACACGCCGAAGCGCGGCAGCACGAAGCGCGGCGGGAAATTCTGGTTAATGGTCGGCGTGCCGATGGTATGACCGATGTGGTTGCCGTGCACGACCTCAAAGCAGAAGCCGAACGGTCTGCCCAGCATGGCGGTGACGTCTTCCATCTCGCCGTTTTCAATCGCTTTACGGATGCGCGTGGCGCTGACCCGCTCGCCTTTATATTCCACTGTGGGCACGACGTGCATTTCGCCGCCGTGGGCTTCGCAGAGCTTTTTCAGCCACTCCGTGTCGCCCGCCGCGAACTTACCGAAGCGGAAATCCGCGCCACAGGCGATGCGCTTCGCGTTCAAACCGAAGCGCAGAAGGTTTGCAAAGCGCTCCGCGGGCCACTCTGCGACCTGTGCAAAATCCGGCATGATGACATACTCCACGCCCCAGCTTTCCAAAATGCGCATGCGCTCCTCAACGGTGGTGAGATAGCAGCAGGTGCCTGTAAGGTACTCCGCAGGGTTATCCCGAAACGTGAAAACAACGGGTGTGAGCCCGCTTTCCACCGCCGTGCGAATGACCTTATAATGCCCGATATGCAGGCCGTCAAACGCGCCGAGCGCGACCGCCGTTTCTTTCTCGCCGATGAACTTTCGTATTTCTTCCGTATTGCGAATGACGTGCATGTGCCGATTCCCTCTCATTTTTCTGAAAATGACTTAACGTATTTGAATTCCCCGTTTTCCGCGCGAGCGAGTCCCAAGAACTTCTCGCCGTCTTCGTACAGCGCGACCTGCGTGCCCTCCGGCATGGCGATCTTCGGTGCACGGCAGCGCGAAATTGTGAGTGCACCACCGTTTAAATATCTTTGTGCCTGCGCCGGTGTGACAGACACGGCAGTGAGCATCGAAAAGAGCTTTTCCACGGGGCGAAGAATTTCATCAAAGCTTTCCCCGTTTTCTTTCATCGCCTTTAATGTACCAAGCGAGACGGCGTCTGCGAGCGTAAAGCCGCACGCTGCTGTTCTTCTGAGCGCCGTCATGGCACCGACCGTGCCGCATTTTTGGGCAATGTCTTCGATCAGCGTGCGGATATACGTGCCTTTCGAGCACGTGACGTGCAGCTTGCCGGTTTTTTCATTCTCGTTATATTCGAGCAGCGTGAGCTCCGCAATATGTACGGGCCGCGCTTCGCGTTCTACTTCGATGCCCTGCCGCGCGAGCTTATATAATCTCTGTCCGTTGACGGAGACAGCGGAATACATAGGCGGCACCTGTAAAATATCGCCGCGAAAAGAATCCAGTGCAATTTCGAGCGCAGCTCTTAAAACGGGGGTTTCATCCGTTTTGATGACTTCGCCGGTCACGTCGCCGGTGGTATACGCTTCGCCAAACCGAAAAGACGCTTCGTAGGTCTTTGCGGTTTCCGGCAGAAGCGACACGGCTTTTGTAGCGCGGCCGAGCAAAAGCGGCAGAACGCCTGTTGCCATGGGGTCTAATGTGCCCGTGTGGCCGATGCGCCTTTCGTGCGTCAACCCGCGCACGACCGCCACGGCGTCAAACGACGTGAAGTCCTGCGGTTTATCCAAAACGATGATGCCTTCCATGCTGCCTCCGTATTACCAGCCCGCCTCTTCCACGAATTTGTAGAAGTCCTTTTCCGCGTCTTTGTCTTCTGCGCGGATGGTGCCGACGGTCTCGGTATAAATGATGTATTCCTCTTCGCCGTCCAAATCAAACAGCGTATCGCACAAATTCTGGTCGTATGCGCCGATACCGCAGGTACCGAGATTTAAAGCACTGCACGCAAGATACAGGTTTTCGCCCACGTGGCCCATATCAACAAGGGAACCTCTGTGGCTGAAAATGCCGTAGCGCCACTCTGTACGGTACGGAACAAACGACCAATAGAACACAACGCTCGACTTTTTCACCCAGTGCTGATCGCACAGGGACTTGTCGATGACGTCTTCGATGTTTTCCACCTCACCGAGATACTCGAGCTGATTTTCGAGCGGCAGATAGTGGTATTTGCCGGGCTTTAAGCCCTCTACACGGCGCACAAGCAGGTATGTTTCAAACGGATGTCTTGCGCCGCCGCACGGCACGGTACGCAGCGTTGCATACTTTTTGCCGCGGATACCCTTTACGCCCTGCGTTGCCCAAAGTAAAAACGAAAGCTCCAAAAGGGACAGGTTCTCTTCCGTATAAACGCGGGAAGAGCAGCGGTTGAAAATGACATTTAAGAGGTCTTTTTCGAGGCCAAGCGGCTTAAAATCGCGCGGCAGGTCGATACGCGCATCGCTCACCGGCGCTTTCGTCAGCGGCGGCTGCGGCAGCATTTTCTGCTGGTCGGTCTTGTAGCCCTCCGGCTCGTCGCTTGCATCTTGCTTTAAAAAGCCACGTCGGCTTTCTGTGATGGCGCGAATTTCTTCGGGTGTTAATTCTTTCATGTGAACTCCTCCCATCTGATTTACAGCTGAATTAAATTGCCGATTTTCACTTATTTTCGAGCGCTTTGATGGCTTCGCCGCAGGCGGCTACCACGCGCGCTTTTACGTCTTCAAGCTCGCCCGTAAGGGAGCAGCCTGCCGCACCCTTGTGCCCGCCGCCGCCGAATTTGGCGCAGACGACGGACGCGTCCGCGGGGTTCGTGGCACGCATGGAGACCTTCCAAACGCCCCCTTCGCGCTCGCGCAGCGTAAAGCCCAGCAGAACTCCCTCCACCTGGCGCACCATGGCGGAAACGCCGTCGAGATCGTCTTCGGAAGCGCCGGTCTCTGCGATGACGTCATTCGTCAGGCAAAACACCGCGCACTTACCGTCACAGTGGAACTCCATATTGCCGTACAGGCGTTTCAGCAGCGCTACGGCAGCGCGGCTTTTGGTATCAAACATCAGACGGTTGATCTCCGCGGCGTTCGCACCGTGCTCCAAAAGATCCGCCGCGATGCGGTACGTGTTTGCGGAAGCATTCGGGTAGCGGAAGCAGCCCGTATCGGTGGAAATGCCCGTATAAAGGCAGTCCGCGATCTTCGGCGTAATCTCCGCGCCGAGCGCCGGAATCAAACGCGCGATGAGCTCGCATGCCGCGCCTGCGGTGCCTTCTACCCACGTTTCTTTGGCAAACGGACGGCAGGACGCGTGGTGGTCGATGGCAAAATCCGTTTTGTCGCCGTAGGGCTCCAAAGAGCCGAGCAGCGTTTTATCGGCCACATCAACCGTCACGATATGCTCCGGCTCGAACTCGCCGTATTCGATGCCCTCAAAAAGGTATGTGAATTTCGGCGGCACGGGGTCTGCACAGCGGAACATGACCGATTTGCCGAGCGCGATGAGTGCGCGGCTGAGCGCCGAAGCGCAGCCGAGCGTATCGCCGTCCGGCGAGCGGTGGCTGAGGATCAAAATTTTGTCTGCGCCGCGCAGGAAATGTGCGGCATCCTCCAGATTTGCCATAAGCGTGACCAAGCTTTCGGGCGGAATTTACACCCAAAAGCACTCCTTTCTTTGAATCTTTACGGGAAGCTTATTTTTTCTCGTTTTCAAGGTCGTGCAGAATGCGCGAAATGTTGGCGCTGTACTCAATGGAATCCGTTGCCTTAAAGATCATTTCCGGCACATGGCGCAGCTTTAAGCGGTTTCCGAGCTCGCGGCGTACATAGCCCGCGGCGCTTTTAAGACCCTTAACGGCATTTTCCGCCGTCTCCATGCCCTCCATGGCGCTGACATACACTGTGCAGTAGGAAAGGTCGTTTGTGACCTCCACACGCACCACACTCAGCATGCAGCCGCTGACGCGCGGATCCTTGAGTTCTCTTAAAATAGCGGAAACCTCACGGCGGATATCCTCCGTGGTTCTGCCCAATTTATAACTCGGCATCGTTTATTCTCCTTTCTCTTCCGGCAGGAAGCGCGCGGAAATGAGCTCCGCTGCAACTTTAAAGCCCGCCTTCAGACTTTCTGTTTCAATCCACTCGCCGCGTGTGTGCTCACCGGCACCGACGCAAAGGCCGATTGCCGCGGCAGGAACGCCGTTTGCAAGCGGGATGTTGCAGTCTGTGGAGCCGGCATACACGCCCGGGCGCGTGCCGAAATGGTTTTCCACCGCATCCGCGCACTGTGTTAAAAGTGCGGTCTGACGCGGGTCGTGATTTTCTTTGTTGCCGCAAGGGCGCTCGCCGAGCAACTCTGCCGTGACGTCTACGCCCTCTGCTTTAAATTCTTCCAGTATTTTCTCAAAATATGCCTTGGCATCCATAAGGCACGCGTAATCGTCCGAGCGCATTTCGTACAGCATTTCCGCCTGTGCCGCGATGCTGTTGACGGTCGTGCCGCCCGAGATCGTACCGACGTTGAATGTCGTTTTCGCGCTGCCTGCGGGAATTTTGTATTGATAGAGCTCCGTGATGATGGCAGAAAGGCGCTCAATGGCGTTTACGTTTCCGAAATCGGCAAACGAGTGACCGCCCGTGGTCTTCACTGTGACCTTGTAGCGCAGAGAGCCGACCGCCATGCCGACGATGCCGTCAAGGTAGCCGTCAAATGAAATGACCTGCTCTATGCGCTTGCCGTACCGTGCGTTTAAAGCGCGGCTGCCTTTTAAGTTACCGAGACCCTCCTCGCACGAGTTCATGACAAATACAATGCCGCCGTTCGTTTTCGGCTTTTCGTTTGCGACATAAGCCGCCATGAGCATAAGCAAAGCGACGTTCGCGGTGTCGTCACCCACAGCGGGGCAGAACCACTTGCCGTCCTTTTCGGTCAGTTCAAGGGGCACAGACTCCGGGAAAACCGTGTCGATATGCGCCATGAAAATTGCGACGGGCACATCGTTTTCGGCGTTATATTCGTAAATGACGTTTTTCGCTTCATCGATAAAAGCGTTTTCCGCGCCATGATCCATAAGCCATGCTTTGCAGAATGCGGCACGCTTTTCTTCGTGGTGGCTCGGCGACGGGATCAAGCACAGCGTGCGCAGCAGCTCCAGCGCCGTTTGGTGATTCGCGAGAACGTATTCGTTCAAATTCATAGGGAATGCCTTTCTAAAGCAAAGCCGCGTCCCGCGATGGGGACGCGGCTGAACCGACTTTTAGTCTCTGTACTCTTCCATTTCGTAGGCTTCGAGGATGTCGCCCAGCTTGATGTCGCTGAAGCGCTCCAGCGTGATGCCGCAGTCGTAGCCGTCCTGCACTTCCTTCACGTCGTCCTTGAAGCGGCGCAGGGAAGCAATCTTATCATCGGCAACGATAATGCCGTCACGCACAAGGCGCACCTGCGCGCCGCGCACGATCTTACCGGAGGTGACGTGACCGCCGATGACCATGCCGACGTTCGTGATCTTGTAGACCTCGCGGCACTCTGCCTTGCCGAGGAACACTTCGCGGTACTTCGGTGCGAGCATGCCCTTCATAGCGGATTCAATCTCTTCGATGCAGTCATAAATGATACGGTAGAGGCGCATATCGACACCGTCGCGCTTTGCGTTCTCTTCCGCAACCGGGTCCGGGCGGACATTGAAACCGACGATGATGGCGTTCGAGGCGTTTGCCAACATGACGTCGCTTTCGCTGATTGCACCGACCGCGCCGTGAATGACATGCACGCGCACTTCGTCGTTGGAGAGCTTCTCGAGGGACTGACGGACAGCTTCAACAGAGCCCTGCACGTCGGCCTTGACGATGACCTTAAGCTCCTTCATCTCGCCTTCCTTCATCTGCTCGAAGAGGTTATCCAGCGTGACCTTTGTCTGGGAGTTGAACATCTCTTCCTTCTGCTCGGTAAGACGCTGCTCAACGAGCTCACGTGCCAGACGCTCGTCGGAAACGGCGTTGAACGTATCGCCGCCGACCGGCACTTCGTTGAGACCCGTGACCTCAACCGGCACGGACGGACCTGCGCTCTTTACGCGCTCGCCACGCTCGTTCATCATGGCGCGAATACGGCCGACCGTGGTACCTGCGACCACGATGTCGCCGGTATGCAGCGTACCGTTCTGCACGAGGACGGTCGCAACCGGGCCGCGGCCCTTATCGAGGCGCGCCTCAATGACGGTGCCCTTTGCGGCACGGTCCGGGTTCGCCTTGAGCTCCTTCATTTCCGCAACGAGCAGAATCATTTCAAGGAGATCATCGATACCCATTTTGGTGTGTGCGGAAACCGGGATGCACGGCACATCGCCGCCCCACTCTTCCGGCACGAGCTCGTATTCGGTGAGCTGCTGCTTGACGAGATCCGGGTTTGCGGCCGGTTTATCCATTTTGTTGATGGCAACGATGATGGAAACGCCCGCTGCCTTAGCGTGGTTGATAGCTTCTACCGTCTGCGGCATGATGCCGTCATCGGCTGCGACGACCAGCACGGCGATATCCGTAACCATGGCGCCTCTTGCACGCATGGTGGTGAAGGCGGCGTGACCCGGCGTATCGAGGAACGTAATGTCCTTGCCGTCGATATTGACGCGGTATGCGCCGATGTGCTGCGTGATGCCGCCGGCTTCGCCCGCGGTAACGTTTGCGTGGCGGATGGCGTCCAGAATAGAGGTCTTGCCGTGGTCAACGTGGCCCATGACAACGACGACCGGTGCGCGCGGCACAAGGTTTGCATCGTCGTCTTCGCTGTCGTCGATGATGCGGTCTTCGATGGTGACGACGACCTCTTTTTCGACCTTTGCGTGGAACTCATCGGCAATGAGTACGGCGGTATCAAAATCGATGGTGTCGTTGATGGTAGCGAAAACGCCGTTTGCCATGAGCTTCTTGATGACCTCGGCGCTCGTTGCCTTCAAACGGAGAGCAAACTCGCCGACGGTAATCTCATCCGGCACGGTGATGGTGATGGCCTTTGCCTTGCGTTCCGCCGCGATGCGGTTGAGTCTTTCCGCTTCCGTCTCGCGCTTTGCGCTGCGCGGCTTGCCGCGGCGCTGGCTCTTCTGGTTGATCTTCTGCTTTGCGGCAACGGTGTCGTTCTTCACCTTGTCGTACGCCAGACGGTCGTACTTTTCGTTGTACTTGTCAATGTTGACGTTGACCGTTCTGGTATCGACCACGCGGCGGCGCGGAGCTTCGCTTGCGGCCTCCTGTGCCGGAGTGTTGTTGCTCGGCTGGTTGTTCTGCGCAGGACGCTGCGGCTTATTCTGCTGCGCGTTCTGGTTTCTGTTATTGCCGTTATTGTTGCGGCGGTCGTTATTTTTGTTGCGATTATTATTGTTATTCACGTTCTGCTTCTTCGGCTCCTGCGTGTTCTTAGCGGTTTTTTCGCTCGGTTTTTCCGCTGTTTTCTCGGCCGGCTTCTCTTCGGTCTTTGCCGCATTGCGCGTTGCAAAGTACGCGTCAAAGTTCTGTGCGGCATGATCCTGCGTGAAGCGGTCAAAAACGATATCGAGCTCGTTTTCTTCTAACGCCGTCATGTGCTTTTTCGGCTCTTTTACGTACTTGCCGAGGATATCCAGCACTTCTTTGTTCGGCACATCCAGATCCTTTGCCACATCATGCACTCTGTATTTAATCATCATATACGCATTTCCTCTCTTTCTCCGTCTGCGATGAGCTGCTTCAGTTTTTCCGCAAATCCGCGGTCACACACGGCAAGCACACCGGCCTTTTTGCCGATGGCTGCGGAAATTTCTTCCATGGTAAACGCAGGCTCCAAAACGGATACATGATACTTTTCCGCTTCAAAGCGCACGTTCTTCTTCGTTTTGTCCGAAAGGTCTGCGGCAAGAATCACAACGCCGCACGCGCCGCTGCGCATGGCTTCCACGGCGGTATCAAAGCCCCAGTTGAGCTTTCCCGCACGTCTTGCAAGGCCCAAAGCGGACAGTGCTCTGTTCATTTTTGCGCCTCGCCCGCCTTTCCTTTCACATCTGTACACAGCTCCTGATACATGGCGTCATACACGGCGTCTTCAATTTTGCAGGAAAACGCGCGTTCAAAACGCCGCGCCTTTTGTGCCTTTTTCAGACACTCGGGGTCCCTGCAAACGTACGCGCCGCGGCCGGGCTTGCGGCCTGTAAGGTCCAAAGAGACCTCGCCGCCTGTCTGCACACCGTTCTCATCTTCCTTAACGGGGGCGCGCACCACGCGCACCAGTTCCTTTTTCGGCTTCATTTCACCGCATCCCGCACACATACGGAGCGGTATTTTCTTTTGTTTCACGCTGTATCACGTTCCTTTCTGCGAGATGCAAGTTTCAAAAAGGCTTACGCTTCCTCTTCTTCGCCGAAGAAGCCGCTTTCCGGCTTAATGTCGATCTTCCAGCCGGTCAGCTTAGCCGCAAGGCGGGCGTTCTGGCCCTTGTTGCCGATGGCGAGGGAAAGCTGGCTGTCCGGCACGGTAACCTTGCAAACGTGGGAACCGTCCTCTGCCGTTTCAACGGAAAGCACGGTCGCCGGTGCAAGCGCCGCTGCAATGAACTTTGCCGGGTCTTCGCTGTAGTCGACAATGTCCATCTTCTCGCCGCCAAGCTCGTTGACGATGTCGGAAACACGCGTGCCGCGCGTACCGATGCAGGCACCCACAGCGTCTACGTCCGGGTTATGGGACATAACGGCAATCTTCGTTCTGGAGCCGGCCTCGCGGGCAACGGCTTTGATTTCTACGGTGCCGTCGAAAATTTCCGGCACTTCCTTTTCAAACAGGCGGCGGATAAGATCCGGGTGCGTGCGGGAGATGATGGCCTTCGGGCCCTTTTCGGTCTCCTTAACATCTACAACGTAGACCTGTACGTGGTCGCCTTCCTTGACGTTTTCGGTGCCGACCTGCTCTCCCTTCGGCAAAATGGCTTCTGCCTTGCCGATCTTCAGGGACAGCGCGCCGGTCTTCGGGTCTACGCGCTCTACAAGGGCGCTGACGAGTTCCTGATGGCGACCCTTGAATTCCTGCATCATCTGGTCGCGCTCGCTGTCGCGGATGCCCTGACGGATGATGTTTCTTGCGGTCTGCGCTGCCACACGGCCAAACTGTTTTGTATCGAGACGGTGGCGCACAAAGCCGCCGATCTCTGCGCGCGGGTCGTACTGCTTGACGATCTCGAGTGCAATCTCGCGGTTCGGGTTTTCCACTTCTTCTACAATCTCCTTGCGCAGGAACACGTCAAACTTGCCGCTTTCCGGATCCATGTCGATGACAACGTCTTCGTTGCCGTAGCTGTTTTTGCAGGCGGTGGCAATGGCCTTCTTGATCTTATCAATCATGAAATCGACCGGGATGCCTTTTTCCGCTTCGAGGAGCTTCAGAGCCTCAAACAGCTCCTTGCCGTCATTGTTCACTTCTTTTTTTTGCGCTGCTTTTCTTGCCATTTTTCAAATTACCTGCCTTCCGGTATTATTCTTTCAAATTTTTGTATTATAAACGGGAGCCTTCCCGGATCAGTCATAATCTTCGATGAGGTTGACGCTGGCACATTCTTTTCTGGTGAACGTGACCGTGGCGTCCTCCTCGGTGATGACCTCAAAGTCGCCGTTTTCGGCAATGTCGATGAGGATGCCCTCGAGCTCGCGCACGCCGTTTTCAAGCGGGCGAATGAGCTTTACGCGCACCGGCGCTTCAAGGAAAGCCTCAAAGTGCTCCGGGCGGGTGAGCTTGCGGTTGATGCCGGGCGAGGAGACCTCCAAGGTATATTCCTGCGGGATGGGGTCTTCGCTGTCCAGCACGGGGTTGATGGCGCGGGTGAGGTCTACGCAGTCGTCGATGCCTACGCCGCCTTCCTTGTCAATAAAAATGCGCAGATACCAATCCGCGCCCTCTTTCGTGAACGTAACGTCCCAGATTATGAGCCCAAGCTCCTTTGCGAGCGGCTCTGCCAGCGCGCGCACGATCTCCGTGGTGCTGCCTTTCTTTTTCTCTGCCATACGCAGCTTCCTTTCTCCGCCCGCTTTTCGGCGGCTGTGTCTGTTTGGGATATACACCCTAATACAAACAAAAGAGCGGGTCGCCCCACTCTTTCATCATCCTACTATCTTACCGTAAAGATTATACCACAGCGCCGCTTTTTTTGCAAGGAGAAAAACAAAGTTTTCCGCACAAATACGGGTGTGTTTTTACGTTTTGGCACGGCATTTTTCACAGGCTGTTTGCCCCTGCCGCGCAAAACAACGTCCGTGCGCTTTATTTCCCGAAAAACACAAAAAACGGACGCGCCGCCTTTTTGCGGTCACGTCCGTCGTTTGTGCTTATTTTATTCCGCTGCGGATTCAAGCTCGGAGGTCGTGCTCTCTTCCTCATCGCCCTTTACGGGCTTATTCTGCGCGATGACTTCCTTTGCTTCCAGAACCTTCTGGATATCGCTCATGCGCACGGAGCCGGTCGGCTGATCGTTCAGTGTGGCAACGGCGCGGCGTTCGGATGCCGGGTCTGCGTAGAACTTAATCTCCTCGCTCTTTCTGCCGTCGAAGAAATCGTACTTGATTGTGAGGATCGGGTCGCCCTGCGGCTCCTGAATGTCCTCGTTCAAAACGGAGATGGCGAGCAGCATCTGGTAGAACGGCTGGTAGTAATCGTAGTTGATTTCCTTGCCGTCCTTCGAGACTTCCAAATCGTAGAATGTGTTCGTCTCGGTGGATTTCTCCTCGTTCTCGATGCGGGTCACGTCGTAGACATCCGTACCGGTGGACGAGGTGAGGGTCACGCGGGAAACGCTCTTGATGTACGGCAGGCGCACAAAGCCGTCGCGCAGGGAATACACTTCAATATTCACCCAAGAGGTCACGGCGCTGTCCGTGATGGTGTAGATCGTTGTGTCGTCGTCCACCATCATGCTGTACAGGTCGCCGGTCTTATCGCCGAGCTTAATGACATGGTGCTCATCGTTCATCGTATAATCGCACACAGCGACCGGGTTATCCAGACCGTACTTTGCGATGTCTTCTTCCGTAGCGTGTACGGCGAGGACACCGGCAGCCGTCACGTTTTGCAGCTGCTTCACAAAGTCGTCGATCTTGCCGGAGTTCATGCCGGCGTAGATCGGCTCTGTGATGTCGTACGCGAGCACTTCGTCATCGGAAAGACCGAACTGAATTTCTTCCGGATAGTTCTGGCCGGAAAGGTGCAGGCTGTTGATTTCGCTTGTGCTGTCCGTCTCGGTGCCGTCCGTCGCGGTGATGGTCGGCGTCGGAATTGCGATGAGAGCCTTATTGAGGAAGTCGTACTTAGACTGTTTCAAATACGTGGAAACAGGCACGATGTACACTTCGTCCTCATACAGCATGTAAGAGCCGGAGGATTCACCGGCCTTATTGCCGATGGTGAACGTCTGGGACGTGCCGTCCGTGTAGTTCATGGTGATCTTGTAGCCTTCGCCGCTGCCGAGGCCGTACTCGGAGAGGTCCTCTACCGCACCGATCTTCTTCGTCGGCGTGATGGAGTATAGGCGGTCTGCAAGGCTCTTTACGTTCGAGTAGAGCACGTCAAGGTCGTCCCAGCCTTCAATGGTGAAGGTCTGCTCGGTGTCGCCGCTCGAGGTGGTCGTTTCCGTCGGGATGATCGTATAGCTGTCGTTCGCGGCGAGGTCTTCAATGCCGATGTTCTTCACGTCTTCGGCAGTCTTATCGATCAGTGCGGGCTCCGTGCTCTCGGAAACGGTGCCGGAACTGCTTGCGTCGTCTTCACTGTCCTTCGGAGACGTGAGGATCAGCGCTGCGGCAGCCGCGCCCAGCACGATGAGCACAACGAGCGTGATGATAATGTATTTTGTGGTTTTCTTCATGGAAAGCAGGTTCCTTTCTTCGACTTACAGATGTCTTCTTCTGAGGAAGATGACAAGGCCGATGATAAGGACGGCAACCGGCACCACAATGGTAAACAGGCCAAGACCGATGGTCTGGATGACCGCGGAGGAAGCGCTGATATCAAGTGTGTTCGTCTGGGTCTGGTTGACAACGAGGCCCACGCGAGTATCGGTCGTGCCGGTGAGGTTCTTAATGAAGTCCAGCGTATAGTCCTTATTGCCGAAGGTGGAATTGCCGAGGAAGGTGCTGAGGTAGCCCATGGAGTTGCCGTCTACCACAACATTTGCGCAAACCTTGCCTTGGTTATCCATGTAACGCTGCGCAAGAGCGGTGATGGTGTAGGTATCAGTAGACGGGTTTTCCTCAATTTCCTGTGTGGTCGTAAGGTAAGCGGTGTCGCTCGTTTCCACAACGGAATACGTGCTGATGTCGTTGTTCGCCGTAAACAGACGCTTTACCGGCGCTGCCGCTGCGGCAATGACGTTATCATACGTGCCGCTGAGTACTTTATCGGTGACGTTTGCAAAGAGGTAAGCCGGGGAAGCATTCTGCGTGGTAAGCACGTTGTTCATGTTGCTCTCAAACAGTACGCCGGTCTGCGGCTCAAGGCCCCACTCTGCAAGGAAGGAAGCGAGGTTCGGCATGTCCGCCCAGCTCTGGGTCGGGTACGCCGTAACATACAGCGTTCTGGAGGACGCCATTTTCTCATCGTCGAGATACGCTTCAAGCTTTGCGAGCTCTTCGGACGTATAGTCCGTGGTCGGGGTGCCGAGCACAACGATGGAAGCGTCTTCCGGAATGTCGTCCGTCAGCATGTTGAACTCTTTGACTTCAAAGTTGTTGTCGTTGAGCATGCCTGTGAACGTGGAAAGGTTATCGGAAACGGTGAGCATTTCGTTGTGGCCCGTTGCGAATGCGACGACCGGGACGGTATCGAGGTTGACAAGGTACAGGGCATTTGCAAGTGCGCCGTCTACCTTGGAGTAGTAGTTATACTGCTGCGTGGAAGAATCCTGCTGGATGCTGAACAGGTCGGTAACGGCGAGCGTCTTGTGGCGCTTATCCGTCTTGACCATAACCTTGCCGGTCGTGAGAGAGTCATCGGCATAATCGCTGATGAACTGCGGGTTCAGGTCCGGGTCGATGAATTCGACCTTAATCTTGTCGTTCAGCTCATGCAGACGGTCTGCGAGATTCGCGACCTGACTGTACTTTAAGCTGTAATTGGAATAGACCTCATCGCCGCGGATCGCGTCCTCGGAGCCGATGATGTAAATGGTCGTTTCGTTGACGACCTCCTTTGCCACGTCCGTTGCTTCATCGCTCAGGGTATTGAGGCCCTCTTTTGTGAGGTCGAAGTTCATGGACGGAAAACGCGTGGTCAGCGCAGAGACCAGAACGTTGATGACGATAATCACGGCGATAAACACAACCGTGAACACAACGGCCAAAGAGCCGTGCTTGAATTTTTCTTTATGCACCGCGGTCTTTACTGCGGAAAGGTTCGGTTTCTTACTCATCTCTATGCTCCTCCCTTAGTTCCAGCGGCGGCTTTCCACCCTGCGGGCGGTCAGGAACACAAACACAGCCGCCACGCTGATGAAGTACACGCAGCTTGAAACGCTGAATATGCCCTGCGTGAAGGTATCATATCGCGAGGTGAACGAGATCCATGTGAGGATGGTGCCGATGAAGTTGCCGGAGAGCGCAGACGCAATCTGGTCGACGAACATCAGGAAAACGGCAATGACGAACGTGCCGATAGCCGCGATGACCTGGCTGATGGTGAGGCCGGAAATGAACACACCGATGGAGATCATAGCCGCGCCGTACAGCAGCGTGCCGATGTAGTTGCCAAAGAGAATGCCCCACGGGAACGCGGAGGAGAAAAAACTCATCGTGATGGCCGGCAGCAGTGCCAGAGTGTTCGCGATGAAATACACGCCGAACGCCGCGAGGAACTTGCCCATAACGATGCCCGTCACGCTGACCGGCGCCGTGATGAGCGCCTGGTCGGTCTTATTCTTGCGGTCATCGCTCATGCTGCGCATCGTGATGATCGGCATGATCATCATGCTGAACATAAACATGGTGCTGAACACCTGCGTGATGTACGAGCTGGAGCCGATGGCCATAACCTGATAATAGAAGAAGCCGTAAAGCGCAAGCAGCGCCGCCACGACGACATAGCCGACCGGGGAAGCGAAGTACGCTCTCATCTCTCTTTTGAATATTGCTCTCATTTCTCTGCATCCTCCTTCGTTTCAGCCTCTTCGGGCTCAGATGCTTCGGTATTTTCGGGTTCTGTTTCCACTTCAACCTCAGGCTCTGCCGGAGCAGCGTGGGAAGCATCGCCGCTTGTAAGCTGCAGGAAGACTTCCTCCAGCGTGAGGTCTGTGTTTCTCAAAGCCAGCAGCGGCCAGCCCTTGCGGGTGAGCAGTGCAAACAGGTTGCGGCGCAGGTCGTAGTTCGGCTCGCCCTCGATGGAAATCTCGAAGACGCCCTTTTCCTTCTCGCCGAGAGAGTAAACCTCCACAATGTGCTCCATGCCGCGGATGGCCTGCAGGATTTCGCTTTCCGGGCCGTCAATGCGCGCAATGATGCGGTGCTCTGCGGAAAGGTCGTGCGCCAACGTATCCGTTGCGCCGTCCGCCACAAGACAGCCGTTGTTCATGACAATCACGCGCTCGCACACGGCCTGCACTTCGGGCAGGATGTGGGAGGACAGAATAATCGTGTGGTTTCTGCCGAGGCTCTTGATGAGGTTGCGGATCTCGATGATCTGCTTCGGGTCAAGGCCGACGGTGGGCTCGTCCAGAATGAGGACAGGCGGGTTGCCGAGCAGAGCCTGCGCAATGCCGACACGCTGCTTGTAGCCCTTAGACAGGTTGCCGATGAGACGAGTGTAGACGTTGTCAATCTTCGTCAGGCGGCAGATCTCGCCGATGTGCTGCTTGCGGTCGAGCTTGACGCCCTTCAACTCATACATGAAGTTGAGGTACTCTTTGACCGTCATATCCATGTAAAGCGGCGGCAGCTCCGGCAGGTAGCCGATGAGCTTTTTCACTTCGTTCGGGTTTTCCAGGGTATTTTTGCCCTGTACCGTGACCGAACCGCTCGTGGCGGAAAGGTACCCGGTGATGATATTCATGGTTGTGGATTTACCTGCACCGTTCGGCCCGAGGAAGCCGACGATGGTGCCCTCTTCAACCGTGAAGCTGACATTGTTCAGCGCGGTATTTGTACCGTAGCGCTTCGTGAGGTTTTTGACCTCGATCATGTTTGATGACCATCCTTTCTCTGCGGGACGGAAATATGTACCCGGGAAATTCCCGTGCAAAGTCCTCCCCAATGGCGCCCGCGCAGCTGCGCGTCGCTCGAAACGGTTTTGAACATGCGGTGAACCTTTTGTGGAAAAAGGGAGACCGCTTCCGGAACCGTTTAGATCCTCTGTTTTGGTTTCCGTGCCCCTATGCAGGGCAGCGGAAGCGCACAAATTATCATACCGCAGTTTTCGCCGTTTTGCAATAGCCATGCCGTATTTCGGGCAAAAAATTAAGTCAACACTGCATAAAGAACGTGCTTTGCGCAGTGTTGACTTAACAAAACAAACGATAACTTTAGTTATCCGCATTATAGCGGCTTTCTGTGACGGCTATGTGAAAAAACAATTTGCAAGTATGAACAAAATGTGAACTCTTCACAAATCGTACACTGCCTGTACACACACGGTATTCCAAAAAATCATTCGCCGCGCAGCAATGCGATCTCGGCGGGGATGTTCTCCGCGCGGAACACGGCTGTGCCTGCCACGGCAACGTCTGCACCGTTTTCGCGGCAGATGGGCGCGGTTTCACGGTTCACGCCGCCGTCCACCTCTAAGATGAGCTCCGGGCGCTTTGCACGCAGCGCGCGCAGCTTCTCCATTTGATCAGCCATGAACTTCTGGCCGCCGAAGCCCGGCTCCACCGTCATGACGAGCACCATATAAAGGCGGTCGAGGTACGGGTACAGGCACTCAACGGGCGTGCCCGGCTTTAAAGACAACGCCGGCTTTACGCCGTACTTTTCAATTTCGGTAATGGTTTCATCAATGTCATCGTCGCACTCCACATGGAACGTGATGATCTCCGCGCCGACCTCCGCAAACTGGCGGATATACTGCTTCGGGTGCGAGATCATGAGGTGCACGTCAAACGTAAGGTCGCTTAACGGACGCAGTGCCTTGACGACATCCGGGCCAAAGCTGATGTTCGGCACGAAATGGCCGTCCATAATATCGAGGTGCAGCCAATCGGCCGCGCTGACGGACTTTGCGCACTCGCCCATGCGGGTAAAGTCGCTTGCGAGCATAGAAGGTGCAATTTTCATTTTTACCACTTCTTTCTACGAGAAGAAATTTACGGATTTTGCGGTTAAAAGTTATCTTTTTCGTCGTCCTTTTCCTGCATTTTATTCATGGCGGCTTCCGCTTTCCAGCCTCTGCGGTTCAGAATAAAGAACACGATTGCCAGCACAACGAGAACGATGAACGTGAGCACTTTTAATACGGCGCCCGGTGTGCCCTGAAACACTTTCCAATCCGGGAAAAGCGAATCCAAAAGCCACCACACGCCAAGCACAAGGAAAAATCCGCCTGCAACGTAGAATATCTTATTCTCTTTCGACAGGCGGAAAATCAAGATCAGTCCTGCAATAAACCACATGGCTGCATATACATAACCCATGGTATCCTATCCTTTCTAAAGACATACGCCTTATCTTCTCTTTGTTGACCTGCTCTATTATAACGGATAGCGCCCCAAAATACAAGGAAATCCGCAGAAAATACACAAAATATCGGAATTCTCACATTTTATAACCGAAAATTTTTCCTTCTTCTCCTTTTGCGGAGTAATGAAGAATCTACGCTCCCCGCAAAACGCAAAAAGGCTGCCGGCAAAAGCCGACAGCCAATTTCACTGATTATATTGAGATCAGATCAGCTCAATGATCGCCATCTCAGCTGCGTCGCCGCGGCGCGGTCCGAGCTTCGTGATGCGGGTGTAGCCGCCGTTACGGTCAGCATACTTCGGAGCGATTTCCTTGAACAGCTTGTTCGTGACGCTTTCCTTGGTGATGAAAGCCATGACGTTTCTTCTGTTTGCAAGGGTATCTTCCTTCGCGATTGTGATCATCTTTTCAGCAAGAGCGCGGACTTCCTGTGCTCTTGTTGCAGTTGTCTCGATCTTTCCGTTCTCGAAGAAGAACGTAACGAGGCCGCGCAGCATAGCCAGTCTATGTGCAGTGTCTCTTCCGAGTTTTCTTGTTCCCGGCATGATTGTCACTCCTATCGTTTGGTAATGGTAATTAAATTATTCATCGTCCTTGCGGAGGCTGTAGCCGAGCTGCGCAAGCTTCCAGATGACTTCTTCAAGCGACTTGCGGCCCAGGTTTCTGACCTTCATCATGTCTTCTTCGGACTTTGAAACAAGGTCTTCCACCGTGTTGATGCCGGCGCGCTTTAAGCAATTGAAGGAACGGACGGAAAGGTCCAGCTCTTCAATCGTCATCTTGAGCACCTGTGCATCATCGCTGCCGCTCTTCTCTACGATGGTATCCATCGCCTTACCCTTTTCGGAAAGGTCAACGAAGAGGTTCAGCTGGTCTGTAAGGATCTTGGCAGCGAGCGACACCGCCTCTTGTGCGGTAATAACTCCGTTTGTCCATACCTCAAGGGTCAGCTTGTCGAAATCGATGCGCTGGCCTACACGGGCAGGCTCTACGTTAAAGTTAACCTTTAACACCGGTGTGTAAATAGAATCAACTGCCAATTCACCGATCACGCCCTGCGGCATATTCTGCTTGTTGCGTTCACCGGAAACATAGCCGCGGCCCTCATCGAGCACGATCTCCATGTACAGCTTTGCGCCTTCACCAAGCGTTGCAATGTGCAGGTCCGGGTTCAGGATCTCTACTTCGCTGTCGCACTTGATGGAATCTGCCGTTACGATGCAGGGGCCTTCAGCAGAAATCTCCACGGTTTTCGGGCCTTCGCAGTGCAACTTGGCAATGAGACCCTTGATGTTCAGAACGATTTCGGTGACATCTTCCTTAACACCCGGAATGGTGGAGAACTCGTGTACGACGCCGTCGATCTTGATCGACTTCGGGGCTACACCCGGCAGGCTGGAAAGAAGCACACGGCGCAGGCTGTTGCCCAGCGTGGTGCCGAAGCCGCGCTCCAGCGGCTCTACCATAAACCGGCCGTAAGTGTTATCGTTGGATAATTCCTCGGTCTCTATTCTCGGTCTTTGTATCATCTCAATCATTTGCGATCCTCCTTTACACATTTGACGTAATTCGTAAAACCCATAAAATAATGTTAAGTTTTACTGGATTACTTGGAGTACAACTCAACGATGAGATGCTCTTCTACCTCAAATTCAATGTCGCTGCGCTCCGGCATGCGAAGGATCTTGCCCTCAAGGGCTTCCTTGTTGCGCTCCATCCACTCGGGAGTGGTGACGAGCGGTGCGTCTGCGCCGGTGAGCTTGGAGAACTTCACGCTGCTGCGGCTAGCTTCACGCACAGCAATGACGTCGCCCGGCTTCACAAGGTAAGACGGAATGTTGACCTTCTTGCCGTTCACGGTGAAGTGACCGTGGTTGACAAGCTGGCGTGCGTCGCGGCGGGTGGAAGCAAAGCCGAGACGGAACACAACGTTATCGAGACGACGCTCCAGCAGACGAAGCAGGTTTTCGCCCGTCATGCCGGCCTGACGCTCAGCCATATCAAAATAGCTTGCAAACTGGTGCTCCAGAACGCCGTAAATAAACTTCAGTTTCTGCTTCTCCTTGAGCTGAGTTGCATATTCAGACTGCTTTCTGCGCATACCGTTGCCCGGATTGCGGATGGTGGTCTTCTTGCTGTAACCCATAACGGCCGGAGAAATGCCCAGCGCTTTGCAGCGCTTTGCAATGGGCTGTCTGTTCTTAGCCATATTCTGTAACCTCCTAATCTGTTATACGCGTCTTCTCTTCGGCGGGCGGCATCCGTTGTGCGGGATCGGCGTTACGTCTTTGATCATGCTGACCTCAAGACCTGCCGACTGCAGTGCACGGATAGCGGCTTCACGGCCTGCGCCCGGGCCCTTAACATAGACTTCTACGCTCTTCATGCCATGCTCCATAGCAATCTTAGCCGCGGTCTCCGCAGCGGTCTGTGCTGCGAACGGCGTGGACTTTCTGGAACCACGGAAACCGAGCTCGCCGGCGCTTGCCCAGGATACCGCATTGCCCTGCGTATCAGTGATGGTTACGATCGTGTTGTTGAAGGTGGACTGGATATGTGCAGCGCCACGCTCAATATTCTTGCGCTCACGGCGTCTGCGGACTGCGGTTACTGCTTTCTTTCCGCCTTTTGTAGCTGCCATTTAAAATCCCTCCCGATTACTTCTTCTTGTTGGCCATGGTCTTTCTCGGACCCTTGCGCGTTCTTGCGTTGGTCTTAGAGCGCTGGCCTCTTACCGGCAGGCCCTTGCGGTGACGGACACCGCGGTAGCAGCCGATTTCAACGAGTCTCTTGATATCGAACGCAACATTACGGCGGAGGTCGCCCTCAACGGTGTAGTGGTGGTCGATATATTCTCTCAACTTTGTAGCGTCATCTTCAGAAAGATCTCTTACGCGGATGTCCGGATCAACGCCCGTAGCAGCGCAGATGTCCGACGCTGTCTTGCGGCCGATGCCGAAGATGTAGGTAAGAGCAATCTCGATTCTTTTGTCTCTGGGTAAATCAATACCAGCAATACGAGCCATGCTTATTGCACCTCCATAAATATTTCAGAGCCTCAGCCCTGGCGCTGCTTGTGCTTCGGGTTTTCACAGATGACCATGACTTTACCCTTGCGCTTGATGATCTTGCATTTTTCACACATCTTCTTAACAGAAGGTCTGACTTTCATTTGTGTGCCCTCCTTATGCGTTGTGGGGTCTTCAAATCTATTTTATCTTACTTGGAACGCCACGTAATGCGTCCCTTTGTCAGATCGTACGGGCTCATTTCCAGTGTGACCTTATCGCCCGGAAGGATGCGGATGAAATTCATGCGCAGCTTGCCGGAGATGTGAGCCAGGATCATATGCCCGCCCGGGATCTCTACCTGGAACGTCGCGTTCGGCAGAGCTTCCTTTACGATTCCTTCTACTTCAATTACGTCCTGCTTTGACATTCTTGTCTCACCAATCCTTACATTTAAATGTTACGTTGTGTGCGCTCTGTATGCTGTGAGCGCCGTGCGTATTTGTCGATTGGTCGAAAGGCTCTCTTCGCTGAGCACCGTCGCCGTCGGGGCTAAATGCATCAGCTTTTTCTTTTTCGGTGCTTCCATCCTGCGACGTTTGCCGTCTGCCATGTAGGCATACGCGCCGTCCGTTTTCAGCACCACCTGAAAATCGCCTTTATCATGACCTTTAAGCGACCGCATAATCTGTCCGCGTACACAGTCCATCTGACACCTCAATCCAGCGATGTGAGGATCACAGGGCCGTCGGGTGTAATGGCTATACTGTGTTCAAAGTGGGCGGCAAGCTTGCCGTCCTTCGTCACGGTGGTCCAGCCGTCTTTGAGAATTTTAACCTCGCAGCTGCCCTGCGTGACCATGGGCTCGATCGCGATCGTCATGCCCGGTAACAGGCGTACACCCCTGCCGGGGGTGCCGTAATTTGGAACACTGGGGTCTTCATGCAGCTTCGCACCTACGCCGTGGCCGACAAATTCCCGTACCACCGAGTAATTGCGAGCTTCGACATACTGCTGCACTGCGGAGCCGATATCGCCGATGCGGTTGCCCGGCACAGCCTTTTCAATCGCAAGGAACAGGCTCTCTCGGGTCGCATCCATCAGCTTCTGTGCTTCTTCGGAAACCTTGCCGCACGGGAAGGTCCATGCGTTGTCTCCGTTGAATCCCTCATAGATTGCGCCAACGTCAATGGAGACGATGTCGCCCTCTTTGAGAATTTCGTGTGCTGAAGGTATGCCGTGGATAACCACATTATTTACCGAAATGCAGGCGCTCGCCGGAAAACCGCCATAACCGAGAAAGCTGGGCACGGCGCCCGCCTTCTCGATTGTTCTTCTGACGATCTTGTCCAGTTCGAGTGTAGAAACACCCGGACGGACCGCTTCACCGGCCTTCAGCAATGCTTCCTGCGAAATCTTTCCCGCGTCACGCATATAACGCAGTTCACGGGTCGTTTTCAGGTTAATCATGCTTACGCCTCTAATGCTTTGAGTGTGAGGGCGGTCGTATCGGCGACCTCCTCCTGACCTTCTACGATGTGCAGCTTGCCCTGCTTCTCGTAGTATTCCTTTAAGGGCTCGGTCTGCTCGTGATAGACGCGCAGACGGTCCTTAACGGTATCCGGGTGGTCATCCTTGCGCTGAACAAGGGTGCCGCCGCAGTTCGTGCAGACGCCTTCCACTGCCGGCTTCTTGTAAAGCAGGTGGTAGGAAGAGCCGCACTTTTCGCAGACACGGCGTCCGGACATTCTCGTGACGATTTTCTCGTCGGGCACTTCGATATCGATGACCCGATCGATCACAACGCCGGAAGCGTCCAGAGCCTCGGCCTGCGGAATGGTTCTCGGGAAACCGTCGAGGATAAAACCGTTTTTGCAGTCTTCCTCTGCCAGACGATCCTTGATGATACCGATGACGATCTCATCCGGGACAAGCTGGCCGGCGTCCATAAAGGCTTTCGCCTTGAGACCCATTTCCGTGCCGCTTTTCAGCGCCTCTCTCAGAATATTGCCCGTAGAAATGGCGGGTATTCCGAGATGTTTGCAGATAACTTCTGCCTGGGTGCCTTTACCGGCACCCGGTGCACCTAAAAGGATCAGCTTCATTGTTCATGACTCCTTTCGTATCTTATGCGCCCGGGGGCTTAATCAAGGAAGCCCTTGTAGTGACGCATCATCATCTGAGATTCGATCTGCTTTACAGTCTCCAGCGCAACGCCGACCATGATGATGACGGACGTGCCGCCCATGGAAAGGCCATACATACCGGTGAGGTTGCTGTAAAGGATCGGCAGGATCGCAACGAACGCGAGGAAAATCGCGCCGATGAGCGTTATCTTGGAAAGGATCTTGCTGATGAACTCCGCCGTCGGACGGCCCGGACGGATGCCGGGGATCGTACCGTTATTGGTGCGGAGGTTGTTCGCCATTTCAATCGGGTTGTACTGAATCGTCATGTAGAAGTAAGCAAACACAACGATGAGCAGCAGGTACAGAACACTGTACAGCCAACCGGTGGAGGAGAAGGCATTGAAGAAGCCCTTCCAGAAGCCGGTCGGTTCGCCGACAAAGAGGCGAATGGTGCTCGGAATGGAGAGGATCGCAGACGCGAAGATGACCGGCATAACGCCGCTCATGGTCACTTTGATCGGCAGGAACGTGCTCTGACCGCCGTAAACCTTTCTGCCAACGACCTTCTTAGCATACTGCACCGGAATGCGGCGCTCGGAATCGTTCATAAAAACGATGACCCAAATAACCGCGAGGAAAAGGATGATGAACAGCGGTGCAAAGACAAAGTACTTGCCGTAGCTCTCCGGAGACTGCATTGCAGCCGAGAAGTAGCTCCAGATCTGACCCATCGTAACCGGAAGACGTGCGACGATACCGGCAAACAAGATGATGGAGATGCCGTTGCCTACGCCCTTCTGGTTGATCTGCTCACCCATCCACATGATCAGCGCCGTGCCGGCGGTGAACGTGAGAACAATAATGATCGCAGTAAATACTGCGGAGAAACCTTCATTGTACAGGGTAATTTTATTGTTTCTCAGGTAGAAATAATAAGCGGTACCCTGAATGAGGCCGAGACCCACCGTGGTGTATCTCGTAATGGCAGCAATTTTCTTTCTGCCTTCTTCGCCTTCCTTCGCCATGCGCTCCAAGGCGGGAATCGCCACCGTGAGGAGCTGAATGATGATGGAAGAGTTGATGTACGGGGTGATGCCCATTGCAAACAGCGTTGCATTTGCGAACGCGCCGCCCGTTAACATATTGATATAACCCAGTGCAGTTTCATTGGCGCTTGCCATCAGCGTGTTGAGCGCGGAAACGTTCAGGAACGGTACCGGCACAACAGAGCCGAAACGGAAAGCAATGATGATCAAAAGCGTATACAGGAGTTTCTTACGGAGATCCGGGATCCTCCAAGCGTTTTTGAGTGTATTAAACACTTAGATCACCTCGGCCTTCCCACCTACAGCCTCAATTTTCGCCTTGGCTGCTTCGGAGAAAGCGTTAGCCTTAACGGTAACCTTTTTGGTCAGCGCGCCATTGGAAAGAACCTTAACACCGTCGCATGCAGACTTGATGATACCTGCTTCAACGAGTGCTGCCTGATCGACGACTGCACCGTCTTCAAAGGCGTTGAGGGCGTTCAGGTTGATCGCAACGATCTCCTTAGCGAAGATATTGTTGAAACCTCTCTTCGGGATTCTTCTCTGCAGCGGCATCTGACCGCCTTCAAAACCGGGGCGGAAACCGTGGCCCGCTCTTGCCTTCTGACCTTTGTGGCCCTTACCGGCTGTTTTACCGTTGCCGGAGCCATGACCTCTGCCGATGCGCTTTGCGTCCTGCATTGCGCCCGGGGTAGCTCTGAGTTCATTGAGCTTCATTCAAACACACCTCCTTAGCCTTTGATAACCTCGACCAAATGAATGATCTTCTTGATTTTGCCCTCTGTTTGTGCATTATCGGGCTGAGTGGTTGTATCGCCGACCTTATGCAGGCCGAGCGCCTCGGCGGTTGCAATCTGGGGCTTTTTGCAGCCGATGAGGCTCTTCTTCAACGTAATCTTTACGTCTGCCATATTGCAAACCTCCTTACAGAATTTCACTTACGGACTTGCCGCGAACAGCTGCAACCTCTTCTGCGGTTCTCAGCTCGGAGAGACCGGCGAGGGTTGCGCGTACAACGTTGCACGGGTTGTTGGAACGCAGTGCCTTTGTACGGATGTCCTTGATGCCAACGCTTTCAACAACGGCACGAACCGGGCCGCCTGCGATAACGCCGGTACCGGGTGCTGCCGGCTTTAAGAGAACACGGCCTGCGCCGAATTCGCCGACGATCTCGTGCGGGATGGTGGAGCCGCGCAGAGCAACCTTCTGCAGGTTCTTCTTAGCGTCTTCAATGCCCTTGCGGATCGCGTCCGGAACTTCGCCGGACTTGCCGATGCCAAAGCCTACGATGCCGTTGCCGTCACCGACAACAACAAGAGCGGCAAACTTAAAGATACGGCCGCCTTTAACGGTCTTGGAAACGCGGTTGATAGCAACTACGCGCTCCTTCAGATCGAGTGTGGATGCGTCAATTTTCATAGCCAAAACAATATTCCTCCTTCTTAGAAGTTGAGGCCGCCCTCGCGGGCGCCGTCGGCCAGCTCTTTGACGCGGCCGTGGAAGATATAGCCGCCGCGGTCGAAGACCACATCGGTGATACCCTTTTCTGCTGCTCTTTCTGCGATCAGCTTGCCTACTGCGTGTGCTGCTTCTTTGTTTCCGCCGTTGCCGGTAAACGCCTTCTCAACCGAGGATGCTGCGCACAGTGTAACACCGTTCACATCATCGATGATCTGAGCGTAAATATGCATATTGGAGCGGAAAACATCGAGGCGCGGTCTTTCCGGTGTGCCGCTGATCTTGCCGCGAACTCTCTTGTGGCGGCGCAGTCTGGCTACGTTCTTATCTGCCTTACTAACCATTTTTATCTCACTCCTAACCTATTATTTACCCTTACCGGTCTTGCCTTCCTTGCGGCGAACAACCTCATCAATGTACTTGATGCCCTTGCCCTTGTACGGCTCCGGCGGTCTCTTCTCGCGGACTTCCGCTGCGAACTGGCCGACCTTCTGCTTGTCGATGCCATTGATGATGATCTTGTTCGGAGCCGGAACTTCGATCTTGATCTCGTCCGTTTCCGGAACGATGACCTGATGCGAGAAACCGAGGTTCATAACCAGGTTTGTGCCCTGCTTCTGAACACGGTAGCCAACACCGTTGACTTCGAGCTCTTTCTTAAAGCCTTCCGTTACACCCACGATCATGTTGTGGATAAGGGTACGGGTGAGGCCGTGCAGAGAACGGTTCTCTTTGTCGTCGTTCGGACGTGTAACAACAATCTCAGCGCCCTCCACAGCGATGTTCATGCTCGGCTGGAACTTCTGAGTCAGCGTGCCCTTCGGGCCCTTGACCGTTACGCAGCTACCGTCTACCTTAACCTCGACGCCTGCGGGAATATTTATCGGTTTTCTTCCAATTCTGGACATGTTATTGCACCTCCCTGATTACCAAATGAACGCGAGAACTTCGCCGCCGATGTTCATCTTTCTTGCCTCGCGGTCGGTCATAACGCCCTTAGAGGTGGAGATGATGGCGGTGCCGAGGCCCTTCATGACCTTCGGCAGCTCTGCTGCGTTGGAATAGATGCGGAGACCCGGCTTGGAGACTCTCTTGAGGCCCTTGATTGCCGGCACGCCGCCTTCAACATACTTCAGTGTTACGGTGATGACGCCCTGTTTGCCGTCCTCGGTAACCGTAAAGCTCTTGACATAACCTTCGTCAACAAGAATCTGGCAAATAGCCTTCTTCATGTTAGAAGCAGGGATGTCAACAGTGTCATGCTTCGCAGACTGAGCGTTGCGGATACGGGTAAGCAGGTCAGCGATTGTATCTGTAATCTGCATGATTTATTAACCTCCTATAAAGCTTTTACCAGCTTGCTTTCTTAACACCCGGGATCTGGCCCTTATAAGCCAGCTCACGGAAGCAGATACGGCAGATGCCGAACTTGCGAAGGTAGGCATGCGGCCTGCCACAGATCTTGCATCTGTTATATTCGCGCGTAGAGAACTTCTGCTCTCTCTGCTGCTTGAGTTTCATTGAAGTCTTGGCCACAGTATTCCCTCCTTACTTTTCAAACGGAGCGCCCATGAGCTTCAGGAGCTCGCGGCCCTCTTCATCGGTATTTGCCGTCGTAACGAAGCACACATCCATGCCGCGGACCTTGTCGATCTTATCGTACTCGATCTCAGGGAAGATGAGCTGCTCTTTGATACCCATGCTGTAATTGCCTCTGCCGTCGAAGGAGTTGGGGTTGATGCCGCGGAAGTCACGCACGCGCGGAAGCGCTACGTTGAACAGGCGGTCCATGAACTCCCACATCTTCTCGCCGCGCAGCGTTACCTTAACGCCGATCGGCATGCCTTCACGGAGCTTGAAGTTTGCAACGGACTTCTTAGCTCTGCAAACGATGGGCTTCTGGCCGGTGATCGTCGCGAGGTCGCCGGAAATGGAATCGATGACCTTCGCGTTGTCTTTTGCCTCGCCGGCGCCGACATTGATCACAATTTTATCGAGCTTCGGGATCTGCATAACGCTCTTGTAGCCGAACTTCGTCATGAGAGCGGGTGCGACCTCTGCTTTGTAAAAATCATTCAGTCTTGCCATTTTATTCCCTCCAGATTAAAGCGACTCGCCGCATTTTTTGCAAATGCGCTCTTTTGTGCCATCCTCAAGCACTTTGTGGGTGACACGGGTCGGCTTGCCGCAGCGGGGGCAAACAACCTGGACCTTGCAGGCGTAGATCGCGGACTCTGCCTTGATGATGCCGCCGGCCTCGCCCATCTTGCGGGGCTTTACGTGCTTAGAGACAATGTTGGCATTCTCTACGATGACCTTGCCCTCTTTCGGGGAAACAGCCATGATCTTGCCCTTCTTGCCGCGGTCTTTACCGCTGAGGATAACGACGGTGTCACCGGTTTTAACATGAACTTTACTCATTTCAGGACACCTCCAATTAAAGAACTTCCGGGGCGAGGGACAGAATCTTCATGTATTCCTTGTCGCGCAGTTCGCGAGCGACCGGCCCGAAGATACGTGTGCCTCTGGGGTTTTTATCATCACGGATGATGACGGCTGCGTTTTCGTCGAAACGAATGTAGGTGCCGTCTTCGCGGCGAACGCCGGATGCGGATCTTACGATAACCGCCTTAACTACGTCGCCCTTCTTAACAACTCCGCCGGGTGCTGCTTTTTTAACAGATGCTACCACGACGTCGCCGATATTTGCATACCTCCGGCCTGTACCACCGAGAACGCGGATGCACATAAGCTCCTTCGCTCCTGTGTTGTCGGCCACCTTGAGGTAAGTCTGCTGCTGAATCACAGTAAATTCCTCCTTCTGCTAAAGCCGATTATTTGGCTTTCTCGATAATCTCAACCAGGCGCCATCTCTTATCCTTAGAGAGGGGACGAGTTTCCATAATACGCACTCTGTCGCCGATGCCGCAGACGTTCTCTTCGTCATGGGCTTTTCTCTTAACGGTACGCTTGATGATCTTGTTGTAAAGCGGATGTCTGTAACTGTCCTCAACAGCAACAACGATTGTCTTATCCATCTTATTGCTGACGACCTTGCCGACAGTTGTCTTTCTCATGTTTCTTTCGCTCACGTCTAATCCTCCCTTCCCTTATGCGTTCTCTTTGCTAAGCTCATTCGCACGGATAACTGTCTTAACACGAGCGATGTCCTTCTTAACCGCCGAGATGCGCATCGGGTTTTCGAGCTGGTTAATAGCGAGCTGGAATCTGAGGTTAAAGAGCTCAGCCTTGAGGTCATTCAGTTTTGTGTTCAGCTCTTCTGCTGTGAGCTGTCTGATTTCAGAAGCTTTCATTACTCTTAGCCCTCCTCTTTTGCTACAAACTTGCACTTAATCGGAAGCTTGTTGCTTGCAAGGCGAAGTGCCTCACGTGCAGTCTCTTCCGAAACACCGCCGAGCTCGAACATAACTCTGCCGGGCTTAACGACGGCTACCCAGTACTCCGGGGAACCTTTACCGGAACCCATTCGGGTTTCAGCCGGCTTCTGTGTGATCGGCTTGTCCGGGAAAATTTTGATCCAAACTTTACCGAAACGCTTGCAGTAACGCGTCATAGCAACACGGGCTGCTTCGATCTGGTTGGAGGTGATCCATGCGGGCTCAAGAGCCTGAAGGCCGAAGTCGCCGTATGTCACCTTATTGCCGCGATATGCCTTACCGGTCAGGCGACCTCTGTGCACTCTGCGGTATTTAACTCTCTTAGGCAGTAACATTACGCACGTCCTCCTTCTCTCTTATGGTTTCTGCGGGTGTTGTTGCTCTCGTTGAGCACTTCGCCCTTGTACAGCCAAACCTTAACGCCGATGCGGCCGTAGGTGGTAGCTGCTTCTGCAAAGCCGTAATCGATGTCCGCACGGATGGTCTGCAGCGGAATGGTACCGTCATGATACTGCTCGCTTCTTGCGATTTCCGCACCGTTCAAACGGCCGGAGCACATGATCTTGATACCCTTTGCGCCGAGCTTCATGGAGCGGCCGATGCACTGCTTCATCGCACGTCTGAATGCGATTCTCTTTTCGAGCTGCTGTGCAACGTTCTCTGCTACGAGCTGTGCGTCGAGGTCCGGGCGCTTAACTTCAACAATGTTGATAACGACCGGCTTGCCGAGCTGCTTCTCGCACTGTGCGCGAAGCTTCTCGATTTCTGCGCCGCCCTTACCGATGACCATACCGGGCTTTGCGCAGTGAATGTGAATGCGAACCTTGGAGGCATCGCGCTCAATTTCAATCTTCGGAACACCTGCGAGGTAGAGCTGCTTCTTCAGCGTTTTGCGGAGGTTGTAGTCCTCAACGAGCGTATCGCCGAAATCAGCTTTCTTTGCGAACCAGCGGGAATCCCAGTCTTTGATGACGCCCACGCGTAAGCCGTGGGGATTAACTTTCTGACCCATTTATGTGACCTCCTCGCTTATTCCTTCTCTTTCACAACGAGTGTGACATGAGAGGTTCTCTTCAAAATTCTGTAAGCTCTTCCCTGAGCTCTCGGGCGGATTCTCTTGAGCATCGGACCCGGGCAAACGTAGCACTCGGAAACATAGAGGTTGTTTCTGTCCATGTTGAAGTTGTTCTCTGCGTTTGCGATCGCGCTCTTGAGGAGCTTCTCGAGATCTTCGCACGCCGCCTTCGGGGTGTGCTTCAGGATTGCCATTGCGAGGTCAACGGGCTTGTTTCTGATGAGGTCCAGAACGATCTCAACCTTGCGGGGAGAAATTCGGGTATACTTCAGAACTGCTTTTGCTTCCATCTTATACTCTCCTTTCTCTTAGCGGCTGGTCTTGGAACCGGCGTGACCCTTGAAGGTGCGGGTCGGGGCGAACTCGCCGAGCTTGTGACCGACCATATCTTCTGTCACGTAAACCGGAACGTGCTTGCGGCCGTCATGGACGGCGATTGTGTGACCGACGAAATCCGGGAAGATCATGGAAGCGCGGCTCCATGTCTTGACAATTTTCTTTTCGCCGTTCTCATTCATTGCCTGAATCCTTTTAAGCAGTGCGGGCTGACAAAAAGGACCCTTTTTTAAGCTTCTGCTCATGTTCTTTTAAGCTCCTTTCCGTGCCTTACTTACCGTTTCTGCGCTTAACGATGAACTTGTTGCTTGCCTTCTTCTTGGAACGAGTCTTATAACCAAGAGCCGGCTTGCCCCACGGTGTAACCGGGCCCGGGCGACCAACAGGGCTCTTGCCCTCACCGCCGCCGTGCGGGTGGTCATTCGGGTTCATGACGGAACCTCTGACGGTCGGTCTCCAACCCATGTTTCTCTTACGGCCGGCCTTACCGATCTTCACGTTCTCGTGGTCGATATTGGAAACCTGGCCGACGGTTGCCATGCAGGCATCCGGAACATTTCTCAGCTCGCCGGACGGGAGTCTCAGCAGAGCCATGCCGTTTTCCTTAGCCATCAGCTGAGCCATGATGCCGGCTGCACGGGCAAGCTGTGCGCCCTTGCCGGGATAAAGCTCAACGTTGTGGACAAAGGTACCGGTGGGGATATTTGCGAGCGGCAGTGCGTTGCCGGGCTTAATATCTGCATCCTTACCGGAGAACACCTGATCGCCGACCTTCAGGCCGTTCGGTGCGATGATGTATCTCTTCTCGCCGTCTTCGTACTGCACGAGTGCGATGAAAGCGGAACGGTTCGGGTCGTACTCGAGGGTGAGGACCGTAGCGGCCATGTCGTTCTTCTGGCGCTTGAAGTCGATCACACGGTACTTCTTGCGGTTGCCGCCGCCTCTGTGGCGAACGGTGATTCTGCCGTAGCTGTTGCGGCCGGCAGCTTTATTCTTCGGAGCCAGCAGGCTCTTCTCCGGACCCGTCTTGCTCAATGCGCTGAAGTCCGTGGTGGACATGTTGCGGCGAGCATTCGTAGTCGGCTTATAGTTAATGATTGCCATTGTGTTTCACTCCTTGTTTGGCTTTGCGGGATCGGGCAAATTCCCATTCATGCCCTTGGGGTTCGAATTACTCGAGCCGAATTAAACCATGGACTCGAAGAACTCGATGGACTTGCTGCCCTCGGTGAGGGTTACAACAGCCTTTTTCCAAGCTCTGGTGTAGCCTTCATATCTGCCCTGGCGGCGGAACTTGCCGCGAACGTTCAGGGTGTTGACCTTCTGAACCTTGACACCGAACAGCTCTTCAACCGCCTTAGCGATTTCAATCTTGTTTGCATCCTGGCAGACTTCAAATGTGTACTTCTTATTCGCAACGCCGGTCATGGATTTCTCCGTGATAATGGGGCGAATGACGATGTCCTGCGCTTTCATTATGCGTACACCTCCTCAATTTTGGAGACGGCATCCTTTACAACGATGAACTTGTCCGCGTTGAGGATGTCATATACGTTCAGCGTGTTGACCTGTGCGGTCTTAACGCCCGGGATGTTCGCTGCGGAAGCGATGACCTGTGCATCGACCTCGGAGAGAACGATGAGCGCCTTCTTCTCGCTGCCGAGCGCCTTGAGCATCTCAGCAATCTTCTTCGTCTTGTAACCCTCGGTTGCGATGGAATCGACAACGATCATTTCGTTATCCTGAACCTTGCTGGAGAGTGCGGACTTCATAGCGAGACGCTTCACCTTCTTGTTGAGGGTGACGGTGTAATCTCTCGGCTTCGGTGCGAACACGATGCCGCCGTGTGTCCACTGCGGAGCTCTGGTGGAGCCCTGTCTTGCACGGCCTGTGCCCTTCTGTCTCCACGGCTTTCTGCCGCCGCCGGAAACTTCGGAACGGGTGAGGGCGGACTGTGTGCCCTGTCTCTGGTTTGCGAGATACGCCTTGACCATATCATTCATGACGGAAACGTTCGGCTCAATACCGAAAACGCCTTCTGCAAGCTCGATCTTTTCGACCTCTTTGCCTGCCATGTTCAAAACTGCTACTGTAGGCATTCTTTATTCCTCCTTCCCTTACGCTTTCACGCTGTCGCGCAGAACAACGGTGCCGCCGTTCGGGCCCGGAATAGCGCCCTTAACTGCGATGAGATTGTTTTCTGCGTCTACCTTGACAACAGCGAGGTTCTGGACTGTGACCTTCTCTGCGCCGAGGTGACCAGCCATCTTCAGGCCCTTCCAAACTCTGGACGGGCTGGAGCAAGCACCGTTGGAACCGCCGTGGCGTGCAACCGGGCCGGAACCGTGGGTCTCTTTAAGTCTCTGGAAGTTCCAGCGCTTGATGACGCCGGCGTAACCCTTACCTTTGCTGGTGCCCGTTACGTCAACCTTGTCGCCGTTTGCGAACACGTCAGCCTTGATGAGGTCGCCTACGTTGTAAGCGCCGCAATCGCTGAATCTGAATTCCTTCAGGGTCTTCTTCGGGGCAACGTCGCCCTTCTTGAAGTGGCCGGTGAGCGGCTTGCTCACGCGCTGCGGCTTCTGATCGCCGAAGCCAACCTGAACTGCATCGTAGCCGTCGTTTTCAACAGTCTTCTTCTGTGTGACAACACACGGACCGGCTTCAACAACTGTTACGGGCACGACTCTGCCCTTTTCGTCGAAGATCTGCGTCATGCCGATCTTCTTGCCGATGATTGCTTTCTGCATTTTGTATCCTCCTTTAGGTTATTGGTCGGATCTCTCCGACATGACCCTCCTGCCTGTAGGTTGAGCGGTTATCTGCCGAACGAAATCAAAGCTTGATTTCGATCTCAACACCGGCGGGGAGCTCTAAGCCCATCAACGCCTCAACGGTTTTGTTGCTGGGTCTCAGGATGTCGATAAGTCTCTTATGGGTTCTCATCTCGAACTGCTCACGGCTGTCCTTGTACTTATGAACAGCGCGCAGAATCGTGACGATCTGCTTCTCTGTCGGCAGCGGTACCGGGCCGGAAACTCTTGCGCCCGTGCGCTTTGCGGTCTGCACGATCTTTTCAGCTGCCTGATCGACAACCTGATGATCGTAACCCTTAATTCTAATCCTGATCTTTTCTTTGACTGCCACTTAAATCGCCTCCTGTTAAATTTTAGTTGGCGGGCGGGGGTTTTTATGAACACTGGCCCGGGTGTTTCACCAAGAAGCCATATAAAAACCGGATATTCACTTTTGTGAAATCCGGGATGCTTTTGGGTCGGTGTAAAATCACAAAACCCTCATAAAAAACCATTGATCTGCCTTTTTTGTCCGGCCTGTGCGCCTTAGAAATCAACGCATGGTTCCGCGCGCCACTCCCGTAGGAGCCGCTCAGCGTATCAAATTGTGTCGCCCGGTTTGAAATCGGACATACTCCACGGAAAAACCGGCATGTCTCAGCCGCAACCTCCCGCTTCATCGCATATCTGTCGCAGTCACGCAAGTATTATTATAACAGGCAAAGTATGAAATTGCAACCCCTTTTTTCGAAAAATTTTTCAGATTTTCTGCGGGTTTTTCCGTTTTTTCAATTTGCGCCGTATCTTGTGCTTTCACCCGCGCGGCATACAACCGACGAAGCAAAAAACGGGACGGCCCGACCGCCCCGTCTTTCTTTCTATCGCACACTTTCTATGCATCTACAGGCTCTACGCGCAGGAAATCCATCGTTTCCGCCGGCTCACGCCCGTCTGCAGAGAACACGAACCGCTTATCCTGCCCATCGTCCATGACCTCGAAAAAGGCGGTCGTGCCGTCGGCGCCGTACACCAAGCGCAGCGTCTCAATTGCGTTTGACGCGGGATCATACCAGCCGCCGTCCGCATGGCGGATCGACCCGTCCGGAAACGTCAGCTCCCACAGGCAATCCACCGGCTCGTAGATTTTCGTTCCCTGCGCCGTCTCCACCGTAAACGACGCTCGCAGCTCCGTCCTACGCAGGAACCGGCACAGCCGCCAGCCCTTGACCTCCAGCGCGGCGGGCTCCGCCGCCGTACTGCCCTCCACCCGCACGCCGGAGAGGGAAATATGGAACGGCAGAGGCAGCGGCACAAGCCAGAGTACAAGCGCGAGCAGCACGATACCCACGCAGACCCGCCCGATAATTTTCCGGTTTAATTTCTTCACAGTAATACCCCTATCATAAGAAACTAGCGGTTTAATGTATGGGTAATCTTCACTTCCGATCCATATCTATACCGCACCGGACCTGTTGTATCCTATCTATTATTGTCAACAGTTCATTTAATATTTTTGAAATATTATCTAACCCCCCTTGATAACATGCCTCTTGTTATCAAGGGGGGTTAACTTTATTTACCAGCCTGCGCGCACAACGTAGACGATCATATCGCGTCTGCCGAATGCGGTGCAGTCTTCCAGCGTATCGTAGTAGAGGTCTGCCACGATGTCACCGCACATGGCCGCTCCGCCGGTGTCCATGGCGTAGCAGTAGCCATATGTCCACGAGCCGTCCACCGCGGTGATGTACAGCAGCGAACCGTACGGGATGCGGTTTGGGTCTACGGCGACATAACCGACCTGCGGTGTAGCGCCGATGGATGTGACGGCGCCTGCCGGTGCATAGTATGCAGTGCAGGAGCCCGTAAGGCTATACTCAAAGGAGGACGGTGCGCCGGAAGCATCCGTGAAGACGTTCTGCTTCTCTTTTGTACCGCGCAGCACGACCGCGCTCTTCGCTTCCTTTAAAACTTCTTTCGTCTTGACGACGCGGTTTTCTTCCTTGCCGTCCGCATACGTGACCGTGTAGGTAACTTTGGCTTCGCCTTCCACGCCCTCGGTCTTCGTCTCCGTTTCGCCCTCATAGAGCTCTTCGGTATCTTCGTATACCGTGCTGTACGCAACAGCTTCGTTCTCGGTAACCTCTTCGGTGCGGATGCGCACAACGCGGATCACATCGCCGCTCGATACGTTATCCTCTGCCTTCACCTGCTTTTCACCCTCTGCGGTCGCGACCAGAATGCGGTCGTTCTCGCCGAGCGTAATGCCCATGGCTTCTACGGCATCACTGTAATTTTCAGCGGCAACGCTCTTCTCGGTCGTTTTGCCGTCTGCCGTAACGGTGAGGTCAAGGTAACGCTGCACGCGGATGCGCATACCGTTTGTAAGTGCGGTATCCATAGCCGGTGTGACGGTGTCGTTTTCGCCGAGCGTAATGCCGGCGGCTTTCAGCGCGTCTTCTACGGTGCCCTCGTTGAGGTCTTCCATGCGGCGCTTGCCGTCTGCCGAAATAAACACACGCTTTGCACGGGTGATCTGCACGGCGATGTCTGCCGTAAGCGCGGCGGTGAGATCGGCATCTGCCGTATCTCTTGCGCCGAGCGTAATCTCGTTTTCCGCAAACACGTCGGAAAGCGTTTTGCCTTTCGGGGCTAAAATCATCTGGGAGGCGTTATCCTCCTTGACGGAAACGCGCACAAAGCGCTGCACGGTGAGCGTGCCGTTCTCCGGGGAGAAGTCGTAGGTATCGATGTCCGAAACGGGCGCCATGCCCTCGGTCTGTGCGCGGGAAAGAATATCCTGCGGGTTCTGACCGATCATACTGAATCTGTATGTTTCGGAGCCGTCATATACGGTGATATCGGCGGTATTTGCCATAACCGTAACAACGGAAGAGATGCTGAGCGCTGCAACCAGAACGACGATCAGAAGGATCTTCGGCATCAGGCTCTTTTGCTGTTTTCTAACATGCCGCATAGCTCTTGCTCCTTTCAAAAAACTGTGAAGCGTTTTGCGCTTCGATTTGGCAAAGCTTCGGCGGCCACCCCGCCCTCTTGCTTTGCGTCCACTACCTTTTCTGACCTTTGAAATACGGGTACAAAATGCCCTTTCCAAAAGTCATTTGAGAGTATAATGTGAAAATGATAGTCTGTCAAGTTTTCCGAAAGGCTATTTTTGTGCAATATGCTGAGTTACGCATGGTGTTTTAATTTACATAATAACTCATTTGATATTTTTGAAAGCGATTATTTGCCTTTTTTACGGAACTTTTTTGCGGCGCTCTGTGCAATTTGCAAAAATTTTGCAAAAGCAAAATCATCGAACAAATTTTCTTATACCTTAATATTGTATATTCTTGCATATTCATTTCGATGAATTTCGCGAACTTTCTGCGTTTTTCCGTTTTATATCGTATATTGTTCCGAATTTGATACATTCCATGTGCTGTGCGGCACTTTTCCTTTACAGCAGAATTTTTCAAAAAACCGCGGTCAAAAGGCAGGTATATTTCATAAAAAGCGTGCTGTATTTTGGGCAGCTCTCCGAAAAAATCGCATTTGCGGCTTTTGGAAGCGGGATGTCCGTTTCAATCGGGCCGATTTTGTGTCGAAATGCGTCTCACCGTGTCCGCAGAAAAAATTATCGTCAACCGATGTATAGAATACACATGTTAAGTTTACATAACCCGTGTTTTACATAGAGTTTTGTTTCCGTGCCGCGCACGTTTTTTGATTTGCTTCTTATATAATAGAACATCACGGGCAGCTTTTTAGGGCCGACCGTGATGCTTTATCTCATGCGTTCTGTTTCTTTATATAAGCGACAAGCTCGTTTGCCGCGGTGCGGTGTGCGCCCACACCGGGGTGGTCACGGCAGCCGCGATTTTTGAGGTCATCCGTCAGCGACAGAAATTCCGCGTTCGCGTCGCCCGTTTCCGCTTTGTAATCGTCTATGGCCTTTTGCAGCGCCGGGGCAAGCTCCAAGCCGAGCATACCGTAGATCCACACAAGACGGGCGTTGGGGTAATACCCACGCAATTGCTTTAAAAACGCGGTCGCGCCGTGCGCAAAACGCGCTTCGTCTTCGGGGTTCAGCTTACCGTCTTCCGTGCGGCGGTTCTGAAACGTCTCGCCGGTTGTTTCATCTGTCCAGGCAGGCTGTGAAAACGCGCCGCAGTCGTTTGTACCGAGGTTGATGAAGACGTAATTCGGCTGCCATTTTGTGAAATCATACGGCTCTTTCGCGCCGAGGGCAATGTTTTTTTCGCCGCTCAAAAGGCCGCAAAGCTGCCCGTAGATGGGCGGAATGGCGCTGTTTGGGTCGTTGTTCCAGCCGCAGCACACGCCCCAGCCACTCTGCGATGAGACACGGATATCGGCGTTTAAAGCACGGGACACCATGACAGCGTAGTTATTCTCCGCGCTGAAGAACATGGAAATCCAGTCTGTTTCCGCTTTCGCGCCGATGTCGCCCTCGCCGCTCGTGATGCTGTCGCCGATGAATTCGATCTTTAAATTGCGCTCCGGCACGGGCAGGAATTCGCCGTCTGTTTCGACGGCATTAATCTGCAAAACACTCTCCGGGTCGGCGTTCATGGCCTGCGTATCTTTAAAGATGCGCACGTTCTTGACCTTTTCGGGGTCCATGCCGCGGAACACGCACACGCGCTCCGTGCCCTTCTGCGCCATGCGGCGGGAGAAGAACTCGCCATTCACCATAAAGCTGTACCACGGCTCGTGGATGTCCCAATCCGCCGTAAATTCCACCCACAGCTCGCTGCCGCGCACATTAAGTTCTAAGCCCGCCGCCGTCCAGAACAGCGTGAGCGGCGTTAACGAGCCGTTTGTGCGCCCGTGCACAAGGTGCGGAACTTCGGGTAAGGTATATCGCTTGACTTCGCTCATTTTGCCTCCGCCTCGGCAAGCTCCTTCTTATAAAGATACTTGTCAATGTCTTCCTTGATGTTGTCCGGAATCTTCTTTTCCACCGGGAATACCGCCGCATTGATCAGCGTATCGGCATACGTGAGCACAATCTCCAGCGTTTTGCCGAGTGCCTCTGCGGAAAGGAACTCCATGGTATCAAAACGGTTGTGGATATACGCCGCACCTTTTGCACCGTCGCGGGAGAAGTTGATTGCCGGAATGCCGTTATCCGCAAACGGGATGGAATCGGAAGAATAAATGCTCTGGCGCGTCACAGCGGAGAGGCCGTTGATTTTGAGCATGTAATCGGTGTAGTGTACGAGGGATTCCTCGCCTGTGACAGCCGCCGTGTTATAGCCGAGGATCGGCGCACCAACGTCAACGTTAATCATGAAGACGTGATCTTTCAGCTCATCCTTGTGGTTGCACACGAATGCCTTACTGCCCTCTAGTCCAATCTCCTCGCTGCCGTACCAGCAGAACTTTACGGTACGCTTCGGCGGGTGCTGCGCGAACCAACGCGCCGCTTCCATATTGATGACGGAGCCTGCGCCGTTATCGTATACGCCTTTGGAAAATTCAACGGAGTCATAATGTGCGCCGAAGGAGATAATCTGCTCCGGATGCTCGGTGCCCTTGATCTCCGCAATCACATTGTGCGACGTGAGTGTAATGTTCTTGTTCTGTACAGTAACCTTTGCGCGGGATGCACCCTTGTTGACGATCTCCATAGCGTCCACGGTGCGCAGCTGTACTGCCGGTGCATTGCCGAACGTACGCAGCGCACTGCGCAGCTTGCGCTGATGAAGGTCGGTATTCTCGAGGTCATCGTGAATATCGCCGTCCATGGTGACAACAGCTGCGGCGCCCGCTTCCATCAGGCTGCGGTACAGCGGCACGCGCAGGAAGCCGTTGACGAGCACAATCTTGCCCTTGACATTCAACAGGTCGACCGGAAGCGCGTTTTCCACGTAGACAAAATCCGCCGTAAGGCCGTCTGCGGCGGTGCTTTCCGCGCACTGGTAACCGCGCACGGTGTAGCTCTTGCGGTACGGCTCCAGAATCTCGAACGTCGCTTCCACTTCGGCGGATTCGATCTCAAACGGCTCAATCACGGCGGACAGGCCGAAGCTTTCACACTCCGCTTTCAGGATTTCCGCAGCTTTTAATTCTTCTGAGGAGCCGGCTACGCGCGTAAAGCCGATTTTATCGAGCAGTGCGAACGCACGGTTTTCGTCATATTTTTTCAATGTAAACAACTGCCTTTCTCTTTGATTTTATACGGTATTTATTCCTATTATATAGTATACAAAATAAATTGCAAGCAATTTTGCGCTAAAATGAAAGTGTACGGCTTTAAAAATGCAAAAGCAGGGTCATTCCCCGCTTTTAGAGAATAATCCTGCAATTTTGCATATGAATTCACTTAAAATGCTTGTGTGCAGACGAATTTAATCTCTTCGATCTCCATACCGGTCTGGCCGAAGTAGAGCTTGAGATAATTCGTGCCGCCGAACAGCACGCCGATGTCCTGCCCTGCGGTAACGACCTCGCCGTTCGTGCCGTTGATCATGACCATGCCGCGCAGGTTACCGTCGATGAAGATAGACATCGGAATCTGCGCCACTTCATTGGCGTTTGCTTTTACGCGCATGACAAACTTATAGAGGCCGTTTTTCTTATAGCGGATGCCGAGAACGGTGGAAGCGCCTTTTTCCGTATTGACTGCGGAAATGTCGAGCGGAGCTTCGTCATCGATGAACTGATACTCGCCGTTGAAATCGACGTAATCTTCGCTCGTCTTCTCCGCTTCTGCGGCTTCGCGCTCCTCATCGCTCATGCGGCCGAGGCTGCGCTCCATCACAGGCGAGTTCATCACGGTGCGGCAGATATTCATCGCAGAGCGCACGAGCGCGTCACGCGTCAGTCTGCCGTCTGCAAGGGCGTCGTCCAAATTATCGTGTTGGCTGTTCGAGGCGGCGTCCGCGTTAACCATGTTGAGGTCATTCTGCGCGCGCACCTGTGCGGCGACGTTCTCGCGGGTGGCTTCTTCGCCCTCGCGATCGTTGCCCTTTGCCCACCAGTCGGTCATAACGGTACCTGTGAAGCCCCACTCGTCGCGCAGGATGGTCGTGAGCAGGTCGAAGTTGCTGGCCGTCCAAATGCCGTTCAGACCACCGTAGGTGGACATGACGGAGTATGCGCCGCCCTCTTTTACGGCCGTTTCAAACGCGCGCAGGTAAATTTCACGCAGTGCGCGCTCGGAAAGGACGGAATCGATCTCGGTTCTCTTAAACTCCTGGTTGTTGCAGGCAAAGTGCTTGATGGTGCCGGTGACACCGAAGCGGCGCATACCGCGCAGCTGTGCGGCGGCGAGCTTGCCGGTGAGCAGCGGGTCCTCCGAGAAATACTCAAAGTTTCTGCCGTTTAAGGGGCTGCGGTGGATATTGAGACCCGGGCCGAGAAGTGTGTCGACGTGGTTTTTGCGCTGCTCCTTGCCCTGCATGGCGAAAAGTTCTTCATTCAGCTTTTCGTTAAAGGTACAGGCAAGCAAGGTGCCGTTCGGCAGGCTGAACGCGACGGTGCCGCAGTCCATACGAATGCCGGAGGGGCCGTCTGCACAGCAGGCTGTGGGAATACCGAAGTTGACGAGATTTTCCGTGACGCCGCCGAACGCGCCTGCGGTGCCCGCCGTGACCTTCGGAGAGTTCATACCCTCGCCGCGCATAAGGCAGATGAGGTCTTCGTCGGAAAGCTGCGCTACAAAGTCTTCCAGCTCCGCTTTGCCGTCGAATACATCGCCGAGCTTGATACCCTTGTCGCCCGTATACGGCTTTGCAGGCTTTAATGCCGCCGCGCTGCGGGCCGCCATATCGTATTCGCGCTGCGGTGCGGGCTCAAATGCGATCGTGTTATTGTGATTCACCATGCGGTCAAACTTCGTGACCGGCGCGCACGCCTGCACGCATGTGCGGGTGACGGTATCTTCTTTCACTTCAAAGCTGCCGGAGAGCTTTGCGCCGCGCACGCAGCCGCCCGTGTAGACGTTATACGCGCCGCTTTCAAGCACATAGCAGAATCTGTGTCCCGTAACGCCGCTGTCGTCGTAGGACGCAAGATTTGCGATTGGGAACGTGAGCGTAAGCGTTTCGCTTTCGCCCGGCTGCAGGGTCTCGGTCTTTGCGAATGCGGCGAGGCTTCTTGCGGCCTTGCCGAGCTTGCCCTGCGGTGCTTCAACGAAGACGGTGACGACCTCTTTGCCCTGCACGTCGCCGGTGTTTTTCACAGTGACTTTCTCTGTAACGGTCTCGCCGTCGAAATCGAAGCTTTCAACCGTGCGGGTGAAGGTCGTGTAGCTGAGACCGTAGCCGAACGGATACAGCACACAGTCTTTTGCGAACGTCTCAAAGTAGCGGTAGCCGACATAGATGTCTTCTTTATAAATGACCCGTGTGGGATCACCGAAGCCCTCTGTAGACGGATAATCACTGATGTCAAGCGCGATGGTGTCGCTCAGCTTGCCGCACGGCGTGACAGTGCCTGTGAGAACATCTGCAGCGCCTGCGCCGCCCTCCTGGCCGCCCTGCCAGACGTACAGCACAGCGGCGGGATCGTATTCTTTCACCCACTTCATATCCATGATATTGCCGACGTTCAGCAGAACCGCAACACGCTTGAACGCGCCGCAAACCTCTTTTAACATCTGATGCTCGGCGGCCGTCAAGAGATAGCTGCCCTCTGCGGCGCTGTTGTCCTTATCTTCACCTGCGGTGCGGCCGATGATGACAACGGCGATATCGGACTTTGCAGCAGCCTGCTCGGCGAGCTCTTTCGTGACGGGCATTTCCTCCTGGCACCACGGCTCCTGTGCCCAGCCCATGCCCTTTTCAAACGGATGGTCCTTCAGCCAGTCGCGGTAGGTCTGCTCCAGCTCCTCGTTGACGGAAATGTCTTTGTTTTCTTTTAAAGCGTCCAGAATGTTCGTGACGTAGCGGGTATTGACTGCGCCGCCGGAGCCTGTGCCGCTCTTATAATAGTCGAACTGAATTCTGCCGAACACGGAAACGCGCTCACCCTTTCGGATTGGCAGCGCCTTGTCGTCATTTTTCAGCAGCACGCAGCCTTCCGCCACAGCCTGACGCGCCAGCGCGGCATACTCGTTCCAATCGATCTTATACGGATTGCTCATTTTATTTTTCCTTTCTGCATGATCTATGCCGTTTACGGTGTATTCTCTTTGTTATAATGATAAACGATTTTGTGGATTTTATCAAGCCGCGCAGTTAAGTTTCTGTAAAAAAATCACGTGAACGAAAATTTTCGTTGTAAAACGCTTTAAAAACGGTTATGATACATATAAATAGAAACCCTTTACGGAAGGAGTTACCGTTATGCCTGCTTTTTATACCCATTATCGCTTTGGCTGCGATGTTTTAAAACAGCTGCCGGAGGACATCCGCAGCATTTGCACCGCGCACCGCGGGCTTTTTGACATTGGCTTACACGGACCGGACATCTACTTTTTCTATCGACCTGTTCTGCCAAACAAGGTGAACCGCATCGGCTATGCGGCACACAAGCGCTCCGGGCGCTACTTTTTACAGCGCGCACAGAAGGTCATTGCGTCTGCGCATGACAAAGATGCTGCCCGCGCGTACTTCTACGGGCTTTTGTGCCACTTTACGCTGGATTCTATCTGCCACCCGTACATCCACACGGCGATGAAAGAATTCAACGTCACGCACGCGGCGACGGAGACCGCTTTCGACCGCGCTTTGTTACTCAAAGACGGCAAAGACCCACAGCACTTTGACCCGTGCGGTCATTTTGAAGTGAACACGCGCAACGCCGCCGTGATCACGCCCTTCTACACGCCGGAAGCTACTGTGGCGCTGACCGAAAAGAGCATCTCCTCCATGGTATTCTACGGCCGTGTGCTGTTCACGCCGAACAAGGCGCTGCGCCGCGCCATTGACACCGGGCTTTACATCACGTTCCACCACGACGCCATTGCCGATATGATGATGACCACGCAGGACGTGCCAAGCTGCAAGCTGTGCACGGAGCACCTTATCGAACTGTACGGCAAAGCACTGGAGCTTGCGAAAACGCTTTTCCCGGCTGCGCAAAAGCTGCTCCAAAACGAAAAAGTCTCCTGTCCGGAGCTTGACCGCACATTTGACGGCTGATTTCAAATTTTCACCAAAATGCCCGCCATGCAGGAACCAAAACGTTCTGCCGGCGGGCATTTTATTTCCCGGGTTTTACCCTATAGCAAAAGCTCCCGTTCACGAAAGCCTGTGAACGGGAGCTTTGATTTTCACTTACAGATCCAATCAGATTTCCGGCTCTACCAGATGGCAGGCGCAGAAATGACCCGGACGAATTTCACGCAGCTGCGGCTTCGACTCTCTGCACTTGTCGCAGGCGACCGGGCAACGGCCGGCAAAGTTGCAGCCCTTCGGCGTGTTGATCGGGCTCGGCACGTCGCCGGAAAGAATCTGGCGGTGCTTCTGCGCTTCTGCACTCGGGTCCGGAATCGGCACTGCGGAAAGCAGAGCCTTGGAGTACGGATGCAACGTGTGCGCATACAGATCGTCGGAAGAAGCGAGCTCAACGACATTGCCGAGGTACATAACGGCGATACGGTCGCTGATGTACTTGACGATGTTGAGGTCATGCGCAATGAAGAGGAACGTCAGTCCGAGCTGCTGCTGCAGGTCGTGCAGCAGGTTGATGATCTGGGACTGAATGGAAACGTCCAGTGCTGAGATCGGCTCATCGCACACGATGAATTCCGGCTCGATAGCGAGCGCACGGGCAATGCCGATACGCTGGCGCTGACCGCCGGAGAACTCATGCGGGAAGCGGTTGGCGTGCTCTTTGTTCAGGCCGACCAGCTCGAGGAGCTCGTATACGCGCTCCTGACGGTGCTTTGCGTCGTACATGCCGTGGATGACCATACCCTCTTCAATGATGGAGGAAACGGTCATACGCGGGTCCAGAGAAGCGTACGGATCCTGGAAAATGATCTGCGCTTTTTTCGCATACTTGAAACGCGTTGCGGCGTTTTTCAGATTCAGCTCTTCGCCGGCATAGTAGAGCTTGCCGGACGTTGCGGGATAAATGCCCATGGCCACACGGCCGAGCGTGGACTTGCCGCAGCCGGACTCGCCGACAAGGCCGAGCGTTTCGCCCTTATAAATATCGAGAGAAATGTGGTCGACGGCCTTCAGCATACCGCCGGAAACCTTAAAGTGCTTGCATACGTCGTCCAGAACGATCAGTTTTTCATTACTGCTCATCCGGCTCACCCCTTTCTGCTGCGCTCGGGCAATCGGGATGGAGCAGCCAGCATGCTGCCTCATGACCCTCGCCCACCTTGAATACCGGCGGCTGCTCCTCATGACAAATCTTCATGCAGTGCGTGCAGCGGGCACCGAAACCGCAGCCCTTCGGCGGGTTCAGCAAATCCGGCGGTGTGCCGGGGATGGAAACAAGGCGCTGGGTCTTGTTCATATCCACGGACGGCAGGCTCTTTAACAATGCCTGCGTGTACGGGTGCGCATTGCGATAGAAAATATCCTCGCAGGTGCCGGTCTCTACAACCTTACCTGCATACATGACCGCCACGCGGTCTGCCATGGACGCCACGACGCCGAGGTCGTGCGTGATGAGGATAATCGCGGTGCTGGTCTTCTCTTTGATCTCGGCGAGCAGATCCATAATCTGCGCCTGAATGGTCACGTCCAGTGCGGTGGTCGGCTCATCGGCAATGAGGAGCTTCGGGTTGCAGGAAAGCGCCATTGCAATCATGGCACGCTGACGCATGCCGCCGGAGAATTCGTGCGGATACTGCTTTGCACGCTCTTCCGGGTTCGGAATGTTAACAAGGGAGAGGTACTTAATGGCTTCCGCCTTCGCCTCTGCCTTGGAAAGATGACGGTGGTGCTGAATGGCCTCGACAATCTGCTTGCCGACGGGCTTTGTCGGGTTTAGGCAGGTCATCGGGTCCTGGAAGATCATGGAAACTTCCTTGCCGCGAATCTTCTGCATTTCTTTTTCGTTCGCGGCTACGATGTCGTGCTCGCCGAGCTGCACGCTGCCCTCTTTAATTCTTGCGGGCGGCATGGGGTTCAGCTTCATGATGGTCTGCGCCGTGACGCTCTTGCCGCAGCCGGACTCACCGACGATGGCGAGCACTTCGCCCTCGCTCAGCGAGAATGTGACGCCGCGGACAGCCTTGACCTCACCGGCGTAGGTATCGAAGGAAACGTGCAGGTTCTGCACATCTAATACTTTATTCATGTTGAATTACCTCCTCAAGCGCGGGTCAAATGCATCGCGCAGGCCGTCGCCCAACAGGTTGAAGGAAAGCATTGTAAGGCTGATGGCAACTGCCGGCACAACAAGCTGGTACGGATACGTCATGAACACATCTTGACCGCCCTTTGCCAGAACGCCCCAAGACGGCTGCGGAACCGGAACACCGAGACCGATGTAGGAAAGGAATGCCTCGGTGAAGATCGCGCTCGGAATTGCGAGGGTGACGTTGATGATGATAACGGAAAGTGCATTCGGAATGAGGTGCTTTGCAATGATTCTGGAGCTCTTTGCGCCCATGGCTTCTGCCGCCACGATATACTCCTGACTCTTGAGCTGGAGCACCTGACCGCGTACAAGACGTGCCATGCCGGTCCAGCCGGTGATGCCGTAGGCGACGACCATGGTGAAGATGCCCTTCGGGAGCACCATCATCAAAAGGATAACGACGATGAGGTACGGAATACCGTTGACGATCTCCACGATACGCATCATGATGGTATCAACCGCGCCGCCGATGTAACCGGAAATACCGCCGTAGATCAAGCCGACGATGAGGTTGACGAACACGGCTGCAAACGCGATCATCAGAGAGACGCGGCCGCCTTCAAAGGCGCGCAGGAAAAGGTCACGGCCGAGGTTATCGGTGCCGAAATAGTGTACATGGTGCTGTCCCTCATAGCGGGAGTCTGTACAAACTGTCATGAAGCCCTTGTTGACTTCGCCAAGGTGCTGTTCACGGCTCTCAAACGGAGAGAAGAACGGCACGATGATGCAGGAAAGGATGAGGAGCACGATGATGAAGAAGCACACAACGGCAACTTTGTTTTTCATCAGTCTGCCGATGGCATCTTTCCAGAAGGTCGTGCTCGGGCGGGAAATGCCCTCGCGGCGAGCGGAGTCGGAACCGATCCACTCAAAACGGCTTTTATCTATCTGTGTCATACTCAGCCCTCCAATTTCACGCGCGGATCAATGAGACCATACGCAATATCGACTACGAGGTTCGCAATAATAAGGAACGCGCCGTAGAAAACCGTGGTACCGCAGATCATGGTGTAATCGAGGCCCTGAATGCTCTGCACGAAATACTTGCCGAGGCCCGGGATACCGAAAACGCTTTCTACAACGAAGCCGCCGGTGAGGATGCCTGCCGTGATTGGGCCGAGGACCGTGACGACCGGCATGATGGCGTTGCGCATTGCATGCTTAAAGATGATGCCGCTCTGGGAAAGGCCCTTTGCCTTAGCGGTCTTGATGTAATCCTGACCGAGAACGTCCAGCATGCTGGTACGCATCAGACGGGAGATCGTCGCGAGAGAACCGAAGCCGAGTGCGACAACCGGGAGAATGTGGCTGTTGAAGCCTTCCCAGCCGGTAATAGCGAAAATACGCATGCCCGTTGCCTGATACAGCTTGAGGCCGAGGAAATACTGCAAAATAGAGGCCACAACGAACGACGGAACGGAAACACCGAGCAGTGCAATAATCATGGCAACTGTGTCGGCTGCCTTGCCGCGCTTAATAGCTGCAAGTGTGCCGAGCAGTACGCCGCCGATGAAGGCGAAGCAAATGGAACGGATACCGACGTCAAACGAAACGGCAAATGCTTCGGTGATCATCAATGTGACCGCACGGTTATAGGTAAGGGAAACGCCAAGGTCGCCCTGCACAACATTACCGATATAAATGAAGAACTGCTGCCACACGGGCTTATCAAGACCGTATTTCGCATAAAGCGCTTCCATCTGTGCCGCGGGAAGCTGCTTTTCACCGGTGAACGGGTCGCCCGGAAGAAACTGCATCATGAAAAATGTGATCGCGACCAACAGGAACAGGGTAACAATGGAATAGCCCACGCGCTTTAAGATGTACTTAGTCATGTGCAATCCACCTCTCTTTGATAGTTTAATAGAATGATTAAAGGTTATGCGGACAAAGCCGCCGACGTTTTTGGGAACGATGCCGCCAAAGCGTCCGCGGCCTTGTCCGATAAACGACAATATGACAATATAACAAAAAATGTGCGCAAAAGCTCGGAAATTATTCTGCCGCCTTTGGCACATCAATTTTGTGAACTTAGCGAATGCAGCTTGTATTGCCGTTCGCGGAAATCCCCAAAATTTTGGGGAAACAAGGCTTTACTCACCCAACACAGTGATGCGTATATCACCTAAAAGTGTTGAAGTAAAAGATTAAAAGAATAAATACAGTTCGGTGCGGCGCACCCTTTTAAGATGCACCGCAAGCCGTAACCGTATTTGAATTTCTTTTAAGTATCCGGGTCAGCGCCCGTAAGGTTTTCGATTAGGAAAGCTTTACGTAAACAGCGTTGATATCCTGGAACGTAGATCTGTGCATACCGCCCTTGATCTTATCGGAGCAAGCATAGGACGGAGCTCTCCAGAAGGACGGGCCGATCGGGAGCTGATCCGCAATGATCTGCTCGCACTCGATGAAGTAAGACTCACGCTTTTCAAGGTCTGTCTCCTTGGCTGCGAGGTCGATGAGCTCATCGTATCTCTCGTTGGAGAAGCCGGTCTGGTTGTTGCCGCCATCGGTGACCCACATGTCAAGGAAGGTGTTCGGGTCGTTGTAGTCCGGGCCCCAACCGGTGATGGACATGACATAGTTGCCGGTCTTACGGTTCTGAGAACCCTGCTTGGTGATCATGGAGTTAACGGCAACCTCGATGCCGAGAACCTGTCTCCACTGCTCCTGATAGAAGGAAGCTTCTGCAATAGACGTCGGGGAGTCGCCGCAGTCGATGGAGAGGTGAGCGGAGAGATCATCTACCGTGCAGCCGAGCTCGGAGAGAGCCGTTGCAAGGTATTCCTTAGCTTTTTCCTGGTCACGGGACGGCGCATACAGCTCGCCGACCTTACCTGCAAAGGGGGTGCCGTCAGCAGCGGAAACACCGGGCGCCGTGAAGGAAGTCATCGGCTCGTTATCGTTCTGCCAAACCGTATCAATTTCCTTCTGCTCGTCAATTGCATTGAACAGTGCACGACGGAGATTTACATTGGAGAGATACTGGTCATTGTTGTTGAAGTAAATGTAGAATGCGGTACCATCCGTATAGGACTGAATCGTAGCACCTGCTGCTGTAGCCTGCTTGATGAGTTCGCCGGTGCCGAGACCGACCATATCCAGGTCGCCTGCGAGGAAGGAGGAGAGAGCTGCGTTGGCATCGGTGATGATCTTCCAATCGATCTCTTCAACTTCTACGTCTGCTGCGCCGTGCCATGCATCGTTTTTCTGCATAACGATCTTATCGTTGTGGCTCCACTCGGTAAGAGCGAACGGGCCGTTCGTGCAGAAGTACTGCGCTTCGGTGGAGTAGAGGTCTGCGCCTACAGCCTCATAGAATCTCTGGTTGATCGGAGCAAGGGTGCCGAAGGAGAACAGGAACAGTGCGTACGGAGTCGGCTGCTCCATGGTAACCTCGAGGGTATAATCATCGACAACCTTTACACCAACTTCGTCCCAAGTAACTTCACCGTTGAAGTACTTTTCAGCGTTCTTGATGAAGTAGAGGAAGTAAGCGTAATCAGAAGCAACATCCGGGTTCAAAGCCTGACTCCAAGCAAACTCGAAGTCCTTCGCCGTAACCGGGTCGCCGTTTGTCCAAACGCCGTCCTTACGGAGGTGGAAGGTGTAGGTGAGGGTATCCTCATCGTAGTCCCAGCTCTCAGCTGCGCCCGGGGCTGTGTTGTCGTCATCGTCGAGGGTGACGAGGTTTTCATACATGTGCTTGAACAAGGCGAACTCAATGGAGTATGTGGAGGTCAGGGTGTTCAGGCCTGTCGGCTCCATACCTGCGTTCAGACTAATCGTCTTTGCAGCGTCTACGGTCTTCGGGGTGAAGATTGCCGTAGCGTCACCGGATGCAGCCGGGGTGGAATCTCCGGAGGCGGTGGACTCGGTGGATTCTGCGCTGCTTTCAGAAGCTGCGATGCTCTCGGTAGATGTCGTGGAGCTGGAGCTGTTGCCGCCGCACCCTGCGAATGCGGAAACAACCAACGCCGCGGACAGAACCAGAGCTAAAACCTTCTTCAGTTTCATTTCTTGTTCCTCCTAAATGTGATAGGTGATAGAATTATGAAATTTTCGTTCAAAGAAAATTCATATTGCATACATAATACAGCATAAAGCGCTAAATCGCAAGTGGCAAAACTATGGAAATCCCGTCCTAATTTTCGTGTATTTTTGTGAATTATGACCTTGAGGCATATACACACCGTGCAGTTTTTCATGATAGTATTGCAATTTTGTAATTAAATCCGCCCAAAATCCGCCAAAAAAATCCGCTTCAGGGGCGTGTCCTCGACAAAAATACAAGTTTCCGCGTATTGTGCACGAACGACGGATAGAAACCGAATTCCTGCATTTTACGGCGAAATCCGACAAGTTTTCTCCTGTTTTTGAAAGAGAACGCGCAAAAATGCAGGTTACCCGGAAAATATGTTGGACATTTTCGAAGTTTTGTCCACCTGCCTCTCCCCTATGTGCGCTGTTTTCTATGCGTTTTTGCTGCAAAGCCATCCTATATATAATAGTATATGATATTCCAATATCGATATAGAATACGGATTTTTGCTTTAGTTTGCATCAGATGTCCTTCACTATGCATGCTTACCGGTTTTTGTGCAACTGCGGAAAACAAAACAGAACCCCTTCGCCGTGCAGACGAAGAGGTTCCGTAATGCAAATTTAAAATCAGCCGTGGATGGAGTAGTTCGGGGCTTCCTTCGTAATCTGAATGTCGTGCGGATGGCTTTCCTTCAAACCCGCACCCGTAATGCGCACGAACTGTGCCTTCTCGTGCATTTCCGGGATATTTGCGCAGCCCACATAACCCATGCCGGAGCGCAAACCGCCGACCATCTGATAAATGGTATCTGCGAGCGGTCCCTTATAAGGCACACGGCCCTCAACGCCTTCCGGAACGTACTTCTTGTTGTTTGCCTGGAAGTAGCGGTCGCTGGAGCCCTTACCCATAGCGCCCAGAGAGCCCATGCCGCGGTAGACCTTGAACTGTCTGCCCTGATAGATCTCAGTTTCGCCTGGAGCTTCGTCACAGCCTGCGAGGAGTGAACCAAGCATTACAACGTTCGCACCAGCGGCAAGAGCCTTAACGATATCGCCTGAATACTTGATACCGCCGTCAGCAATAACAGGAATGCCATACTCAGCAGCAGCGCAAGCAGCGTCATAAACTGCAGTGACCTGAGGAACACCTATACCAGCGACTACACGGGTAGTACAGATAGAACCAGGGCCGATACCGACCTTTATAGCGTCAGCACCTGCTTCGCAGAGCGCTCTGGCGGCTTCAGCAGTAGCGATATTACCTGCAATAACCGGTGTATCAGGGAAAGCGGCCTTAACTTTTTTAAGACAATTTATAACGTTCATAGAATGGCCGTGAGCAGAGTCAAGAACGAGGACGTCTACCTGAGCTTCAACGAGAGCGGCAACTCTTTCGAGAATATCGTTAGTCATGCCGATAGTAGCACCGCAAAGAAGTCTGCCCTTTTTATCTCTTGCGGAATTTGGATACTGAACAGCCTTTTCAATATCCTTGATAGTGATAAGACCCTTGAGAATACCGTTTGCGTCAACAAGAGGAAGCTTCTCAATCTTATGCTTCATAAGTATCTTCTGAGCGCCTTCAAGATCCGTATCAACAGGAGCAGTAACGAGGTTTTCCTTAGTCATAACGTCACCGATCTTGATATTTTCAAAATCAGTGATAAATCTAAGATCTCTGTTAGTGAGGATACCCTCGAGCTTGCCATCCTTATCGACTATAGGCACGCCGGAGATCTTATACTTGCCCATGAGCTTATCAGCTTCAGCAACAGTTTTATCGGCTGTAAGAGAGAAAGGATTAACGATAACGCCGTTTTCAGAACGCTTTACCTTATCCACCTCTTCTGCCTGCTGAGCGATAGTCATATTCTTATGGATAATACCGATACCGCCCTCTCTTGCGATAGCGATAGCCATTTTTGACTCTGTGACTGTATCCATAGCAGATGTCATTATAGGTGTATTGAGGACTATATCCTTAGTGAGGTGTGTATGGATATCCACCATATCAGGTGTACAATCCGACTCGCCTGGGATAAGGAGAACGTCATCAAAGGTAAGACCCTCTTTACCAAACTTATTGTTTACATTAGTATCCAGCATAAATTAACCTCCCGCAAACATTTTGAATTCTTAATTTATTATTCTTATAATCATACAACATTTAATTAAACTTGTCAACATCATTATTGAGAACTTTTTTTTAATTTAGTCTTTGCTAATCGGAGTTACGTTGTTTTAGCCAAGGTTTACGCCATGGTTTGTTATGCCGCAAAATCGCTGCGCTCGGCTCTTTATTTTACTTAATACTTGTGATTTGTTCAGTTGGCTTTGCCATTCCTCATTCCTCACTCCTCATTCCTCATTCAATGTCTTTTTCATCACTTTCACTCTCGCAAACACCACTGACAGCACTGTTGACACAAGCCAACCTATCGGCCATGACAGCCATATTCCCGTTGACCCATATGGTCTTGCCAACACGAACGCAAGCACTACTCTGAGTATCAAGTCCGTAAAAGTTGATATCATAAAATACTGCATTGCGCCCTTACCTCTTAATGCCCCGTCTGACATTATTTTTATGCCCACAAACACATAGAAAGGCGATATTATTCTCAAAAATGTTGTGCCTATCTCAACGGCTTTTGTTCCTCCGTCGTCAAGGAACAAATTTATCATAGTTTTTGGCATACAGAAAAAGCAGAGTATAAAAGGCACTGCCACGATAGCCGAGATAACAAGTCCTGCTTTATATCCGCTTTTTATCCTATCGTTCCTGCCTGCACCGTAATTCTGTGCAACAAAGCTTGAAAGCCCGTTAGAAAGCGTTGTAAAGCTTGTTATAGCAAAGGTATTTAGCTTTATTGCAGAAGAATATCCTGCGATACAAGACGAGCCGAAGCTGTTTACAAGATACTGCACAAAGATATTTCCCACTGAGATAAAACTCTGCTGTAAAATACTAGGTATAGAATAAAGGGTTATCTTTTTAAGTATTTTTCCTGAAAACAGCGGTGGTTTATCCTCTGTTTTAATTTCTGCGGTTTTCTTCACCAAAATAAGCAGTGAGAACACGCAAGCCACTCCCTGAGCGATAAAAGTAGCCCATGCAACGCCTGCCACACCCCATTTAAAGAACTTCACGAACACATAGTCGAGAACAACGTTTCCAACTGATGAGCCGATAAGGAGATACAATGGGGTCTTTGAGTCGCCCATTGCGTTATAAATACCTGTACCCACGTTATAAAGAAACAGGAAGATAAGACCTGCGATATAGATCTTCAGATAAAGCTCACCGTCACGGAAAATGTTATCAGGCGTGTTTATCATTCTCATAAGAGGAGTAGAGAACGCAAGTCCAAAAACTGTCAGAACTGTCGCAAGTATCGTACATGAAATTATAGTAGTAGTTGACGCAGTTTTTACCTTTGAGAACTCTTTTCCACCAAAGAATTGAGATATCACCACACAACAGCCAACATTGCTTCCCACTGCAAACGCCATAAATATCATTGTTATAGGATAAGACGCACCAACTGCCGCAAGAGCGTCCTCGCCTGCGAATTTTCCTGCTATGATACTGTCGAAAATGGAATACATCTGCTGAAATATCACGCTCACGAACATAGGCAGGGAAAATTTCCACAGCACTGTCCACGGTTTTCCCACCGTCAGGTCTGTCATAAAAACATCTCCATAATATAATAGTTACCATTTCATTATATCATAAAAAAACAACCTTTTTCAACGTCATTTCGCACAGACACTTTTGATATTTCTGAAGGTTTTTTTAGCATTTTACGCTATTTGCGATTGATTAATAAAATTTTCTAAATATTATTAGCTTACCCTCTTGCTGAAATTATCTGTAAAGAATAAAGTCACAATGGTTTTTTATTGACAAAAAAGTGCGGATATTTTATACTTGTATAAGAGGTGATAAAATGAGCAGTCAAGCAGACCACGGTGGTCACAGAGAGAGAATGAGGAAGCGTTTCAAAGAATCGGGAAATTTCAAGGGCTTTTCCGAGCATGAGATACTTGAAATGCTTTTATTTTACATTGTGCCGAGAAAGAACACCAATGATATTGCGCATGAGCTTATAAAAAAATTCGGAAGCTTAAACAGCGTTCTTAACGCTTCTGTGGAGGAGCTTTCTTCGGTAAAGGACATGGGCGAAAGCTCTGCAAACTCACTTTTATTTTTCAGAGAGCTTATAAACTACTGCTCCACTGTCACAGACAGCAGGATAGACATTAGAAACATATCTGCGGCGCTGAGTTTTGTAAATAATTGTTTCAGGAACGAAAAGCAGGAGAAGTTCAAGGTAATTTGTATCGACTCTGGCTTTCACATAAAGAGCGTAACAGACATATCCGCAGGCGGTGCGAGATTTACCCCTGTTGATTTTCGTGAGCTTACAAAAGCCGTTCTCAACAGCGGCACTGATATTGTTATCCTTGCCCACAATCACCCTGACTCACCCAACACCCCCTCTCAGGAGGACGTTACTCTCACCCGTGAGGTCATGAGATATATGAGATGTTTAGGCGTGACAGTTCTTGACCATTATATAACAGGCAAGAACGGAACTATCTCCATGCGAAACTGCGGACTTATCCATGATATGGAGTGTTAAAAATAGAATATCACATAAAAAAATGGACGATATGTTTAATGATATAATCCCCTTAGAGTAGACACATGAAATAATAAAATGGTGTAACTCTAAA